>MTLE01002223.1_pt1 | contig 24796 bp, 22 predicted proteins | sample 1982461 | NCBI WGS metagenome assembly MTLE01 (sample SAMN05712605, study PRJNA340218) | biofilm metagenome | isolation source: sample SPL anode biofilm adapted to -200 mV | place: USA | collected 2012-02-03
CGGCCGCCCCGGCCCCGGTTGCCCGCGTGGCTGCGCATGCCACTGCCCACCAGCCCCTCCTTTGGTGAGACGCGGCATTTGTTGGGCCATTTACGGCTGCATACCGTTTGTGAAAGCGCTCAATGCCCCAATCACTGGGAATGTTGGAGCCAAGGCACCGCCACGTTTATGATTGCCGGGGACCGCTGCACCCGCGCCTGTGCCTTTTGCGCCGTAAACACCGCCAAACCGCTGCCGCTCGATCCTGATGAACCCCAACGGGTGGCTGAAGCGGCCCAGCGCATGAAGTTGAAGCATGCCGTCATCACCGCCGTGGCGCGCGATGATTTGGCTGACGGCGGCGCCGCGCATTTCAGCGACGTCATCACTGCCGTGCGCGTGCTGAACCCCGGCATTGTGATTGAAGTGCTGGTGCCGGATTTTAATGACAAGGACTCGGCGATTGACACCGTTTTAGCGGCCCGCCCCGATATCTTTAACCATAACCTGGAAACTGTGCGGCGGTTGACGCCGGATATTCGTTCGCGGGCCACCTATGACCGTTCACTCAGCGTGCTGGCCAAAGCGCGCCAACGGGGACACGACGGGATTTACACCAAATCCGGCCTGATGCTGGGTTTGGGGGAAGCGCCTGCCGAATTGCGCACGGCGCTGGAGGATTTGCGCCGGATTGGCTGTGACATGTTGACCCTGGGGCAATACTTGCAGCCCACACGCGAGCATTTCCAGGTGGTGGAATACATCCACCCGGATCAATTCAAGGCCTACGGCGAGGAAGCCAAGCAGATGGGCTTTGTCCACGTGGCCTCCGCACCGTTAGTGCGCAGTTCATACCACGCGGCGGAGTTTGTGCTGGAGCGCAAGGCGGCGTCCACCCTGAGCGCTTAAACGCGCGTCATCTTTTCCAACTCGCGCACGCGTTTTTCGATGTCGGCGCGAGTGGTTTTGGTGGTGTTCTTCAATCCAAAGCCTTCGCAGCAGAAGGAGGCGGTCACGCTGCCGTAAATAATGGCGCGGCGCAGATTCGCTTCAATCGACCCTTTGGCTTGGGAAAGATAACCCATCATGCCGCCGACGAAAGAGTCTCCCGCCCCCGTGGGGTCCACCACCTTCTTCAACGGATACGCCGGGGCGATAAACAATCCCGAAGGCCCGGAAAGAATGGAACCGTGTTCGCCTTTTTTAATGATCACGAATTTCGGCCCCAGCTTGTGAATCTTGGCGGCGGCGGTGATGACGTTGTCGTCTTGGGTCAATTGGCGCGCTTCGCTGTCGTTGAGCACCAAGGCGTCGACGCGTTTCAACAACCGCAGCAGATCGCTCATCGCGGTGTTAAGCCACAGGTCCATGGTGTCGGCCACCACGAATTTGGCCTTTTTCATCTGGTCCAGCACGTGGATTTGCAGCGCGGGGGCGATATTCGCCAGCAACACGAAGGGCGTCTGCTGATAGGCCTTGGGCAATTCCGGTGAGAACGTGGCGAACACGCCCAACTCGGTGGTGAGCGTGCGCCGGTTGTTCATGTTGACTTCATACTCGCCCGACCAATGAAAGGTTTTGCCCGGGAGGATCTGCAACCCTTCCAAGGAAATGCCATGCTTGCGGTAGAGCGCCAAGTAGGCCTTGGGAAAATCATCACCAACTACCCCTACCAGGTTTACCGGGGCAAAAAAACTGGCCGCCACCCCGGCATGGCTCGCTGAGCCGCCGAGCAGGCGAGGATTCTCCGCTTTCGGGGTTTTGATCGAATCTAACGCGGTCGAACCAACAACAAGCACGCTCATAATGATTTTTTAGGGACGTTTAACTGTGTTTCACCGGGGAGGGTAGGCGGCGTTTAAATTCCTGGCAAGCTTGGACGATATTGGGGGCGTCCAAAATCGCGGAAACGACGCAGATGCGCGTGGCCCCGGCGGCGAGGACTTGATCCAACGTGTTCAGATTAATGCCCCCAATGGCGAACCAGGGGATTTTGAGATTGGCGGCTGCCCATTCGACGTAATCCACAGTGACCGGTTTGGCCCCCGGCTTGGTGGCGGTGCGGAATACCGGTCCCACTCCCAAATAATCGGCCCCGGCCGCAATCGCGCGCTCGGCCTGTTCTGGGCTATGTGAGCTCAAGCCAATGCGTAGAGAATGCGCGGCGGGCAGGAGTTCCTTTACGGATTGATGGCCAGCGTCAAAAAAGTCCTCCTGGCCCAAGTGGCAATAAGGAGCGCCAACTTTTAGGGCCACTTCCAAGCAGTCGTTGATGACTAAAGGGACGTTCGCTGCTTGGGTCACCGGAAGGATTTGTTCCGCCAGGGCTAGGATTTGCGTGGCAGGCAAATCTTTGGCCCGAAGTTGGATGATGTCGGAACCGCCGTCGCACAATTGGCGGGCGATTTCCGCTGGAGTCCGGTCATGAAGATAAGCTGTATCGATAAAGGTGTATAGATTAGCCGTATCTAGCTTCATGGCACCGAAGTGTTTGAGCATTTAAGCGCGATCGTCGATCAGTTCGCGGCGCGCACCGCCTAATAACTGTTCGACGAAATTCGTGGAGTAAACTCCGCGGCGGAAGTTCGGATCCTGCAAAATCGCCTGTTCGAAGGGAATCGTGGTTTTGATGCCCGTGATCATGTATTCCCCTAAAGCGCGGCTCATCTTTTGCATGGCTTCGCGGCGATCTTTGCCGAAGGTGACCAACTTCCCGATCATGGAGTCGTAGTTGGGGGGGATCGTGTAACCCGCGTAACAATGGCTGTCGACGCGCACGCCGCGTCCACCCGGGGCGTAATACATTTCCACGCGGCCAGGGCTGGGGCGGAAATCATCGAAAGGATCTTCCGCGTTGATGCGGCATTCGATGGCGTGGCCTTTAAACTGAACGTCGCTCTGGGAGATTTTGAGCGGTTCGCCCATGGCGATTAGGATCTGTTGCTGAACGATATCGATCCCGGTGACTTCTTCTGTGATCGGGTGCTCGACTTGGACGCGCTTGTTCACTTCCAGGAAGTAGAAATTGCCCTGTTCGTCGACGATGAATTCGACGGTGCCGGCATTGGTATAATGGGCGTACTCGGCGATGCGGATGGCCGCTTTGCCCATCTTTTTGCGCAGGTCCTTGAACTTGTTCTCGATGAGTGGAGAGGGGGTTTCTTCCACCACTTTTTGATTGCGCCGTTGAATGGAGCAATCGCGTTCGCCCAAGTGAATGATGTTCCCCCGGCTATCTCCCAAAATTTGGAATTCGATATGGTGGGAGTTTTCGATGAATTTCTCGATGTAAACCCCGGGATTGCCGAAGGCTTTTTCGGCTTCGGTTTTGGCCGAATGGAAGCCTTTCAGCAGGGAAATATCGTTATGCGCCACGCGCATGCCGCAGCCGCCACCACCGGATACGGCTTTGATCATGACCGGATAACCCACCCGCTTGGCGGTCGCCAAGGCGTCCTGCTCGTTCTCCACCACGCCCTCGGATCCCGGAGGCGGCGGCACACCGGCTTTCTTGGCCAGCACGCGGCTTACCGCCTTGTTTTCCAAGGCGTTCATGGCGCGCGAACTGGGGCCGATAAACCGGATGTTGCAGTTTTCGCAGACGTCGGCGAAGTGAGCGTTTTCGGAGAGAAAACCGTAGCCCGGGTGGATGGCGTCGACATCGGTGACTTCGGCGGCGCTGATCAGCCGTTCGATGCGTAAATAGCTCTCCGATGCCGGGCCTTTGCCGATGCAGATAGCTTCATCGGCAAGCTGGACGTGCATTGAGTTGGCATCCGCCTCGGAATAGACGGCCACCGTGCGGACGTTTAATTCTTTGCACGCGCGGATAATGCGCACAGCGATTTCTCCGCGATTGGCGACCAAAATCTTTTCAAACATGCAGCAAAAAGGGAATCAAAACTGGGTTGATGCGATACGGCTGGCCGTTAATAAAGCAATTATAACGGACGCAGCTTAAATAACGGTTGGCCGTATTCGACCGGCTTGCCGTTTTCAACCAAAACTTGGGTGACGACCCCGCGCACTTCGGCCTTGATTTCGTTCATCACTTTCATGGCTTCAATGATGCATACGACCGAGTCGGGGTTGAGTTCGGTGCCAATTTCCGCATACGGCGCGGCATCCGGGGTCGGAGACCGGTAGAAGGTCCCCACCATGGGGCTCTTGATTTCGATATCGGTGCTGGTAGCGGCGGCGGGAGCGGCGGGAGCGCCTGGGGCGGCAGATTGTGCTGCGTTCGGCGCGGGGGCGGGCACATAAGCTATGGCGGGTACATCATCCGCATAGCTGGCGATCGCGCCGCCGTTGCCGCTTCTCTTGAGTTTGATTTTGAAATCCTGCTTCTCCATTTCAAACTCAGAGATGGCGTTCTTACGCATCAAATCGATGATGGCTTTAATATCTTTTAGGTCCACAACGCTTCTCCCGATTATAAGGCTGTTAGGGTCAAACTGTCGTTATGAAAAAAGCAGAGCCAGCACGACCGGCACTGCTTAATTATGCATTTAATAATAATGTGGCCTGAGCGTAACGAGCGCATTTAAAAGAGTCAAGCCTGTAATAAATAACGCTCAACAGAGCGTATTTTGGCAAAAAAACCACCGGAAAACACGTCAAAAAATATAGCTATAACGATAATGCTGCCTGAAGTGCCAGCAAATAGGAGTTGGCTCCAAAACCCGAAATTTGCCCCCGGCAGATCGGGGCAATCCATGAATGGTGACGGAACTCTTCGCGGGCGTAGATGTTACTTAAATGTATCTCAATCGCCGGAGTTCCGGTACCTGCCAAGGCGTCCCGGATCGCGACGCTGGTGTGGGTATAAGCGGCAGCATTGATAACGATAACGTTGAATTGGCCGCGAGCGCTTTGAATCCAATCGACCAGCTGGCCTTCGGCATTAGTTTGTCGAAAGTCGACCTCAACCCCCAATTCCTTGGCTTTGGCGCGCACTTGAGCCTCGATCTCCGCCAGTGTTACCTGGCCGTAAATGCCAGGCTCGCGCAAGCCTAACAGGTTTAAATTTGGACCGTTAAGGAAGAGGATCTTCATATAACGCGGGGAGTAATGTAATCGCTGGTTTGATTAGTGTCGACCGGATATTCGCGCGGGCTTCTTTTTCGCGGGCAAGGTTTCTGGTGGCAACGGATTAAGGCTGGGTTCGGGCTGCGCCGGGGTGCCTAATAACCACCCCAAGAAAATAAATAACGGCCAGGCGATGGCGGGGACGTATAGCCCAAATTCCAGGAACGACTGGATGAAAATCGCGGTGACGCTCAATAAAACAGTATAACGTAACGGATCGGTAATTACGTTGCTGTTACGATAAAGGTAGTATAGCGAACCAAAAACAAACGCCAAATACGCGAAGAATGCGGGAAAACCGGAGTCGGAGGCTTGTTCCAAATAGTCGTTATGAGTGAGGCGCGCCATTTCCGACTCGGGGGCTTTGACTTTCTTGTACGCGATCATGAAAGTACCCGGGCCGGTGCCGGTTACCGGGTTCGCTACGGCTGTTTGCCAGGCGGCCCGCCAATAATCAAATCGGGCAACGACGCTGGTGGCGCCTTTCTCGAAATACTTGCTGTAGCGCACAAAAAATCCCGCTAATCCAAGGATGCAAATCCCCAAAATGAGCCAATTGCGGATGCGCGCAAGTTGCTCGATCCGAAACAAACAGGCGGCTATCAAGCCAATGGCTATCAACCACCCGGCTTTGGATCCTGTCCACATAAAGCAGGCAATTCCCAAATAGGCGATCAAACCCAGGAGAACCCCTCGGATGAGTCCAGGGATTCGGGGGGGTAACCTAAATAGGACGAGTAAAGTGCTGGGCAAGAGGAGCAAAATAGCGCCCGCAAAGGCATTAGCATAGATCAGAGTGCTAAAAACCCGCCCGCCAATGGCGCGCTTGTAAAGTTCCGGTGAAATGGTTTGCAAATCCGGGATCTTGAGCATCGCTTCCAGGCCGCCATAATGCTGGGTGAATCCGCGCCAGAGGCAAAAAGCCAGTCCGGCAGTAATTCCAATCCATAAAGTTTGGATGGAACGGTTTTGGGGAAGGCCATGCCACCCAATGAAAAGGCAGACCAGGCAGGCCGCAAACTGAAATAAAGTATTTTTAGTTAGGGTATCGTTAACGGTATCTGTGGAAGCGATAAATTGCCAGCCAAACCAGGCTAAAATAGTAATCCAGAGCCAAATTGGCGGCTGTTTTTTCCAGGCCGAATTCTTAAAGGCAAACAGTGCCAACAAGCCTAATCCCCAAAGGCCGTGGAAAAAAGTCTGCGGTGTGTACAGTTTTTCCAGCCAATCGGCCTGGATTGGCTGGTTTTGATCGAAAGCTATCGATAAAGCCGGACTGGTGGCTGAAATTGCGGTTTCGGGATGGGTGACCAGGTGGTCGAGGATAATTGGGTTGCCGAATTTAAGCAGGCTCAGGCCAATGAAAAGCCCTACCAACCCGGCATAGATCGCGGACCAGGCTTGGGGCTTCGTTGACAGTTGAGATGCTTGGATGTTTTTCAAATAACATCCAATAGCATATCAGAGTGGGTAAAGAGGTGGCAAGTTCCACCCGTTAAAAGTCCCGGGACACTTGTCTTCGCTATACCGTTTCCGGTTGGATTTCGGTCAAAGCCGCATGGCGCTTTTCGGCCACCGTTTTAATGACTAGGGTTACCAAGGCCAGCAGGGCGAGCAATGAGGCGACCGCAAAGGCGGCTTCATATTTGTATTCGTTATAAAGAATTTCGATCTGCAGGGGCATGGTATTCGTGTAACCGCGAATATGGCCGGAGACGACCGAGACTGCCCCGAATTCGCCCATGGCCCGGGCGTTGCAGAGGATGACTCCATAGAGCAAGCCCCACTTAATGTTCGGCAGGGTTACGCGCCAGAAAGTTTGCCACCCATTGGCCCCCAGTACGATAGCCGCTTCTTCGGATTCTCTGCCTTGGCTTTGCATCAAAGGGATGAGTTCCCGCGCAATGAAAGGGAAAGTGACAAAAACCGTGGCTAGCACAATCCCGGGCACCGCAAAGACGATTTTCAGGTTATGCGCATCCAGCCAGGGGCCGAACCAACCTTGGCGGCCAAAAATTAACAAATAGATGAGACCGGAAATCACGGGAGACACCGAAAACGGCAAATCGATGAGGGTGATGAGGAGGTTCTTGCCGCGAAAATCGAACTTCGCAATGGCCCAGGCGGCGGCGATGCCAAAGACCAAATTCAACGGCACAGCAATAATGGCGGCCAGCAAGGTTAATTTAATCGAAGAAATCGTGGCCCGATCTTTAAAAATTTCCGGATAGATGCCAAACCCTTTGGCTAAAGCGTTGGCAAACACGGAAAATAACGGCAGCAGTAGGAATAAGGCCAAAAATCCCAAAGCAGTGAGGATTAAGAGAATGCTGGGCCAAGTTAGTGCTTGTTTGGCCAAGTGAGGCTGGTTCAATGGTTGCCGCATAAGCAGGTAAATTCGTGGGAGTGTAAAGTTAACGCCGTTGGTAGCGGGATTGCAGCCAATTGATGAGCAGCAGCAAACTAAAGGAGATCACCAGCATGGTAACCGCAATGGCGGTGGCTCCTTGGTAATCGTACTGTTCCAACTTGGTAATAATCAGCAGGGCGGAGATTTCGGTGCGCATTGGCATGTTGCCGGCGATGAAAACCACTGAGCCGTATTCGCCCAAAGCGCGGGCAAAGGAGAGGGTAAAACCGGTCAACAACGCCGGCCAAATCGCCGGAAATAAAACGCGGTAGAAAGTTTGCCAGGGATTGGCTCCTAAACTCGAGGCCGCTTCTTCCACCTCCGGTTCCAATTCCTCAATGACTGGTTGCACGGTGCGGACCACAAAGGGCAGGCCGATGAAGGTCAGGGCCAGCAAAACACCCAACGGAGTAAAAGCCACTTTGATGCCCGCCGGTTCTAGCCATTGCCCCATCCAACCGTTGGACGAGTAGACTGCCGTCAGTGAAATGCCCGCGACAGCGGTGGGCAGGGCAAACGGCAGGTCAACCATGGCATCCACCATTTTCCGTCCCGGAAAACGGTAACGCACCAGGATCCACGCCACGAGAAAACCAAAAATGGCGTTGATGGTTGCGGCCCCTAAGGCGGCGCCAAAGGTTAGCCGATACGAAGCCATCACGCGCGGGGCCGTGATAATTTCCCAAAATTGCTGCCAGGAGAGCGAAGCCGCCTTCAGAAAGATGGCCGACAGTGGTATCAGAACTATGAACCCTAAATAGAGCCAGGTGTAACCCAGCGTGAGGCCGAAACCGGGAATGACTCCTTGGCGATTGGAGGCGCGCATGGTTATTGGTGGTTTGCCAGGAGCTTATGGGTTGTAGATTTGGTCAAAGTAGCTGCCATCGGCAAAGTGCGTTTTTTGCGCCTGCTGCCATCCGCCAAAAACTTCATCAATGGTAAACAGTTTAACCTCGCTGAACTGATGGGCAAATTTTGCGGCCGCCTCGGCTTGGCGCGGGCGGTAATAATTCTTGCCGGCGATCTCTTGTCCCTCGGCTGAGTACAAATACTCCAGGTAAGCTTGAGCCACCGCGCGCGTCCCATGGCGATCCACCACTTTATCCACGACGGACACTGGCCGTTCGGCGAGGATGCTGAGCGAGGGAGTGATGATTTCAAATTTACCCGGCCCGGCTTCTTTGACCGATAAGTAAGCTTCGTTTTCCCAAGCAATCAGCACATCGCCAATGCCGCGCTGGCTGAAGGTTGTCGTGGAACCGCGCGCGCCCGAATCTAGCACGGGGACATTTTTGTAGAGTTGAGTCACAAAGGCCCGCGCCTTGGCTTCGTCATGGTTGTTTTTCTTCAACGCATAGCCCCAGGCAGCTAGATAATTCCAGCGCGCCCCGCCGGACGTTTTGGGATTGGGGGTAATAACCGAAACGCCAGGTTTGACCAGATCGTCCCAATCTTTAATCCCCTTGGGGTTGCCCTTGCGGGTCAGAAACACGATGGTTGAAGTAAAGGGGGCGCTGTTATCCGGGAGCCGTTTCTGCCAATCTTTGGGAATCAATTCTCCATTTTTAGCCAAGGCGTCTACGTCGTAGGCCAAGGCGAGTGTGACGACATCCGCATCCAAGCCATCGATCACCGATCGGGCCTGTTTGCCCGAGCCACCATGGGATTGGTTGATCGTGATGCTATCGCCTGTCTTGGCTTTCCATTGTTTGGCGAAGGCCTCATTGAATTCCTGGTACAACTCGCGGGTGGGATCGTACGATACGTTCAACAAGGTGATGTCTTTGGCGAGGAGCGCGCTGGCAGTTACCAGGTTGGCGCTCAAACCAGCCAGGACCAACCAAGACTTCACGGAGGGAACAATACGGTTTAATTTCATAATTCTATATACGTCTTTATAAGTCGTTATTTGCGCTTTAAAAAAACTCCAGCCTGGTTTTTCGCCATTTCCCAGGATTCTGGAATTCGAGGCTGAAGCGCAATGGATCGTATGTTTTATATACGATTAATATGGTCGTATTATCGCCGTTTTGTGGAAAACGTCAAATAAAAACACAGTTAGCCTATATAGATAGTTCGATGACGGATGGAGAAAGTCGGATCGAACGGGTTTATAATTAACTGCTTGCGGGTGACGAACCCAGACGGGTAAAGAGGCCGGAATCCTTCAATTTTCGTCTTTAGCCACTTCATCCAAATGCTGGCTATGACGCACGCAGAGGTAAACGCCGCCTCCGACGATGCTCCAAGAGATGAATACGACAAATGCCAAGAGGGAGAGCGATAGGGCTAGGGTATCGGTAATGTTGATGGGGCGCAACATGGCGACGAATAAATTCTCGCGAATGCCGAGCCCGCCGGGGGTAATGGGCAACGCCGAAATGCAGGTGATCATCGGGACGGTCATGAACAGCATCGGGTCGGGAACTTTCATATTCAGGCCTTGCGCCAGGACTCGAAATTGCATGACGCAAGCGGCGTTGAGAAGCATCGAGATCGCCACGGTTCGCAGCAGAAACCCCGGGTCCCGGCCGAATACGCGGCAGGCGTCGATGGCTTTTTCCAGCATTTCCCCTTTGGGGACTTTTCTGAGCCAAGCCCGGGCTTGCGGCAAGCGCCGGGAAACGCCCCCCCAAAAAGAAACGCTCAGCAGACCCGCAAAGGCGATAGTCATGGCGATAATTAGGGCCGAGCAACCGGCTAACTCATAATGATCCTGTGTAAAGATCAGCGAATAATTGGGAATCATCATCAAACACGCGAATAGCAGCATGGAGAAAAAGCCGATCAGGCGATCGACGAACACCGTGACCACCGCTTCGGTCTTTTTATGATGCGTTTCGCGCGCGGTATAATAGGCCTTGAGCAAGTCACCCCCGCTGGATCCTAACAAAAACGAATTGAAGAATTGGGCGACCAAAGAAATCGAGGTGGCGCGGCGGAAGGATAAATCCAGGCCATGCACTTTAAGCACCATGCGCCAGCGGATGATTCCTAATGCGAGAATAACCACCATCCAGAACTGGGCTATCGCGAAGGACTGCGCATTCACGTTGGTCAACGTATCCCAGAGCGCGGCGGGGCCATGTTTCCAGGAAAATTGAAACTTCTGGAGGTAGGGCAAATCTTCCCAGACGGCTAAAGTGGGTGTGGTTTGGCGCTGGCGCAACCATTCCAACTTCCCCTCTTGCTTGAAAATGGTATTGAAAATCGCCAGCAAAAGGAGCCCACAGACGCTTAGGCGTCCCATTACCCCCCAAATTTTTGATCGCTGACTCACGTTATCCCGGATTCAAAGCGCCCGATTTATGCACTGGGCCGCCAGATCATGCCGCAAGGTTGGAAGGACTGCAATCTTGGAAAAGCGGTGCGGCGCAAGGAAAATCGAAAACGCAACAAACAAGACCGGAGGCGCACCTTTTGGGTGGCCTCCGGCGTGGAAAGGAGAAGTTCGCGATTAAAGATCCGCGTACCGAGCGCTCAGCATGGCTGAGAACCGGGCGATCTTCATCTTGCGGCGGCGTTTTTCGCTAGGCTTTTCGAAATACCGGTGGTTCCGGACTTCTTTCAAAGTGCCTTCGCGATCGATCCGTTTTTTTAAGCGGCGCAGCGCTTTTTCCAGCGACTCGCCTTTTTTCAATTTAATTTCGGTCAAAGTATTTTCACTCCTCTCCAGGACCTAACCGGGTATGGGGTTAACCAAACACCGATCTTCTAGTCGAACGGCCAGCTTAAAAAAGACCCCCCTTGGGTGTCAATCGCCAAATGTTGGCAAAACCGAATGTGTTCCAAATTGGAAGATAACGAGTTCCAAATTTGACCTAAGTCAAAGAATCCGCTATACTTCCTTTACCCCCAAGGGACGGATCGCGATCCTATCGCAAAGGCCATAATTTATGAAATTGCGCCTCGCACGCAGCTTGATTGTTGGAGCCGCCATTGGCATTGCCGCCGGCGTCGGCGGGTTTACTTTTATTTACGCCAAGGGGGCCTCGTATTTAACGAGCGATCCGGCCGCTTGCCTGAATTGCCACATTATGAAGGAGCAATACGATGGGTGGACTCGTTCCAGCCATCACCAAGTGGCCGCGTGCAATGATTGCCATGCCCCGCACAATTTGATCGGCAAATACGCCACCAAAGCCGAGAACGGCTTCTGGCACTCTTACGCCTTTACCACGGGCCGCTTTCACGAACCCATTCAAATTACCGAGCGCAACCGGCGCATCACCGAGAATGCCTGCCGCCATTGCCACGCGGAAGTGGTACAGGCCATCGATGGCCCGCATCGCAAAGGCGAAGCGTTGTCGTGCATTCCCTGTCATCGTTCGGTCGGCCACCTGCATTGATTTAACACCCCTATGAACCCCCAAGAAACACCTAGCCGTTCCGCGCTGTTCTTTCTCGTCACTGTGGTCGCCGCTTTCGTGGCCGCCGCCGGTGGCATGGCGTTGTTGGTCAACATCATGGAACGTAAACAAGAGGCCAAAAATCCCTTCTACCGGGTGGTGGAGTTAAACGACACGGTGGATGACCCCGCCATTTGGGGCAAAAACTTTCCCATGCAGTACGACGGCTACTTGCGCACGGTCGACCAGGTGCGCACGAAATACGGCGGTAGCGAGGCGATGCCGCGCACGCCGACGGCGGCCGATCCGCGCTCCGTGGTGGCGCGCAGCCGCCTGGAGGAAGATCCCCGGCTCAAAACCTTTTGGGCGGGATATGCCTTTGCCACCGATTACCGGGAGCGCCGCGGCCACGCCTACATGTTGGAGGACCAAACCTATACCGAGCGTCAAAACGTGGTGAAACAACCCGGCACCTGCATGCACTGCCATGCCTCGGTTTATGTGCCTTACAAGAAATTGGGGGACGGGGACTTGATCAAAGGGTTCGAGAAGATGAACAGCATGCCGTACGCTGAAGCACGCAAACAGGTGTCGCACCCGGTGGCGTGCATCGATTGCCATGACCCGGGAACCATGCAGCTGCGAGTCACCCGCCCGGGATTCCTGGAAGGCATCCGGGCGCTCAAAGCCTCGCAAGGCATCACCAATTACGACGTGAACACCATGGCGTCGCGCCAGGAAATGCGCTCCTATGTGTGCGGCCAGTGCCACGTGGAATACTACTTCAAAGGAACCGAAAAACGGCTCACCTATCCGTGGTCTAAGGGGCTTAAAATCGAGAATATTATGGCGTATTACGATGAGGTCAAATTCAAGGATTGGACCCACAAGGAGACGGGGGCGCCGTTGCTCAAAGCGCAACATCCGGAATTTGAACTGTGGAGCCAGGGCATTCACGCGCGTTCCGGCGTGGCTTGCGCGGATTGCCATATGCCGTACAAACGGGAAGGCGCCTTGAAGATTAGTGACCACCATGTGCGTAGCCCCATGCTGAACATCAATCACGCCTGCCAGACGTGCCATCGCTGGCCGGAGACCGAGCTCAAAGCCCGCGTGGAGGAAATTCAAGATCGAGTGTTCAGCTTGCGCAATACCGCCATGGATGCCGTGATGGATTTGATCAAAGATCTCAAAGCCGCCAAGGAGGCGGGGAAAACCGAAGCCGCGTTGGCGCCCGCCTACGCGCTGCAACGCAAGGCGCAGTTCTACCTCGACTATATCGAGTCGGAGAACTCGCTGGGGTTCCATGCCCCGCAAGAGGCCTTGCGGATTTTGGCCGAAAGCATCGAGGCTTGCCGCAAGGGCCAAAATGCCTTGCGTGATTTAACCTTGGCCAAACAAAACTAAGCGCTTTTCAGCGGGGCCGCTTTGCGATAAGATCAGCGCCCGAGTTGAAGAAGTTTTTTATCCAGAGTCAAGGTCAGCGCTTAGGACCCTGTACCTTGGACGAAGTCCGGTCCCTCATTTCGGGGGGCTGGATTTCGACGAAAAACCTTGGCCAGTACGAAGGGGACAACGTCTGGCGCCCCTTGGCGTCATTTCCGGAGCTTAACGACGGCAGTTCACCATCGTTAGTCTCCGCCGCGCCGGATTCGGCAAAGCACAAACCGCGCGCAAAGTATTCGTACAAGCCTTTGTTCGTGGTGGTGGTCTTGCTCACTATTGGGGGGGGGATATACTTCGGTAAAGATCACTTAACAGAACTCATCAAAAAGGCCACGGCGTCCCAGCCGAAGCCCACAGCCACTAATCTAGCCAAGTCCTTCCCTAGCGAGGGGGGTGTTGCGTTCAGCACTTCGAATGCCAGTTTAAAAAACATCGGGGTGCTCGGAGGGGAATCGGTTACCAATAACTTGCCGCCGGTGACGAATCCGGCGAATCAGGCTTCGCCCATAACTGGCGCCACTTCATTGACGTCCGTTCCGCCGGTTAATACAAATCCGGCCAGTCCAGCCGCTGCCGCGCACAGCATCGTCTCCGCTTTCGATGTGCAAAATGCCCCGTTCGGGCAATATGACGCGCAGTTAATCGATCAAGTGCGCCGGCGCTGGATCGCATTAATGGCGGAGCGCGATGTGGCCCATGGGAACACGGGCAAAGTAACGATCGAATTTCAGCTTAATTATCAGGGGCAAATTTCCGGTTTGAAAGTGGTGCAAACCGAGGTGGGGGATGTGGCGGCCTATTTGTGCCAGCGGGCCATTCAGGAATGCGGGCCGTTCCCCGCCTGGCCGCCCAATCTGCGGAGCGCTTCCAAACAACTGAACCGCACCATCCGGTTCACCTTTACGTATTAAACGGCCATCGATTATGCCATTCGCCGATTTTCAACAGCACCGCCACCTTGCCGAGTTGCTCCAGCGCAGTCTGGATCGCGGGCGTTTGGCCCACGGCTACTTGTTCACCGGGGAATCCCTCGAGTTGCCCGCCCACATGGCGCGCACTTTGGCCAAGGCGCTTAACTGCTTGCATCCGCCCGCCCAAGGCGCCGCCGGCCTGGCGTTGGATTGCTGCGAGGAATGCCTGCACTGCCGGAAGATTGAGGCCGGAAACCACCCGGACGTGCAATGGGTGCGGCCGGAATCCAAATCTCGCATCATTACCATTGATCAAATGCGGGAGGTGATGCAGACCATTCACCTCAAACCCATGGAGGCCCTTTATAAAGTAGCGGTGGTGGAAGGGGCGGACCGGTTAAACACGCAAGCTGCCAACGCGTTTTTGAAAACCCTGGAAGAGCCGCCCGCTCGTTCGATCATCATTTTGTTGACTTCCCAGCCGCAACAAATGCTCGAAACCATCCTTTCGCGCTGCTTGCGCCTGAATTTCGGCGGCATCGGGGAGGGAGCGGGGCAACCGGTTGACGCCTGGCTGGCATCTCTGAGCGCCGCCGCCAGCGAAGGTGGCAAAACTTTGCTTTATCGCTATCGTTTGTTGGGGATTCTGCAACAGGAGCTGTTGCAGCGCCGGGAAACCATTGAAAAGGCGCTGGCGGCCAAATCACCGTTAGAGAAATATCCTGATGCCGAAGCGTCGACGAAAGAAAAGTGGGAAGAAGAATTGGTGGCGGCGGTGGAAGCCGAATATCGGCGCCAGCGCGCGGAACTTTTCCGTTCGTTGCTGGTATGGTTCCGCGACGTTTGGCTGCAAACCATGGATTTAGCCAGCGAACGCCTGGGATTTCCCGATTTAGCTGCCAAAACCACGCAATTGGCCGCCCGACTGGCCCCAGAAGCGGCGCAAGAGAACTTGGATATCGTTGAGCAAACCCGCCGATTGCTAGAAACCAACGTTCAAGAAGCCTTGGCGCTTGAAGTGGGGATGCTTAAGTTAAAACTTTAGCGTTCTTGGGAATTCAAGCCTGCCACCTCGCGCCCCAACTTTTGCCCCTTTTCCATTCCTCGTCATCTAGTTTATCTCAAGATTACACGGGGGGCAGGTGTATACAATCTCATGTCCCCTACGATACCTGGCGCCAACTTGCAGAAAATACTGGCATTTTTTTGACGGACGCCGGAAGATGGCCCCATTCAACAACACCTGCTTAGGCGCGGGGGTCCAGGATGCTTCGGACTCGCTGGCGCCGCGGCACGAAATATGTAAAATATGAAAAACACAGGTTTGCAGTTCGATGCTTCCCGACGGCTCTTTATCAAGAATTCCTCGCTTTTAGTGGCAGGCGCCGCCGTTGCTCCCTATATCGTCGGCCATGCCGCCCCCGATGAGCCGATTAAAGTCGGCTTGATCGGCTGTGGCGGCCGTGGCAGAGGCGCGGTAAATGACGTCAAATCAGCCGATCCCAACGTCACCCTCGTAGCCGTGGCCGATATGTTCCCCGAAGCCGCCGCCGGTGCCGCCAAACAATTCAATGTTCCCGCGGAAATGGCGTTCTCGGGTTTTGACGCCTACAAGAAAGTCGTCGCCATTCCCGATATCAACTACATCATTTTGGCCACGCCGCCGGGTTGGCGCCCCGATCACCTGCGCGCCGCCGTCGAGGCCGGCAAGCACGTGTTCATGGAAAAACCGGTCGCCGTCGACGGTCCGGGCGTGCGCTCCGTGCTCGAATCCCATGAAATCGCCAAGCAAAAAGGCTTGAGCATCATCGCCGGCACCCAGCGCCATCACCAAGCCAGCTACGTCGAAACCGTCAAACGCCTGCACGACGGCGCGATTGGCGAATTCGTGGCCTTGCGCGCCTACTGGTGCCAAGGGCTGATCTGGAACAAGTCCTGGAACAGCAACGTCAGCGACATGGAAAACCAGCTCCGCAACTGGTACCATTACATTTGGCTCTGCGGCGATCATATCGTCGAACAACACCTCCATAACCTCGACGTCTGCAACTGGGTCATGCGCGATCACCCCATCCGGGCCTACGGCATGGGCGGCCGCCAAGGGCTCACGGGCCGCGGCCAGATTTATGACCATTTCGCCGTCGAATACGAATACAAGAGTGGCGCCCGCATGTTCAGCAAATGCCGCCAAATGGAAGGCTGCCGCGATAACGTGAGCGAAGCCGTTGCCGGCACCAAGGGCACCAGCAATCCGAACAATTCCATCAAAGTCAGCGGCGGCGAATCCTGGCGCTTCAACGGCAAGGAACGCAACCCGTACGAACAAGAGCATGTGGACCTGATCAAGTCGATCCGTGAAGGCCTCAAGGTCAACGAAGCCCGCCAAGTGGCTGAAAGCACGCTCACCGCCATCATGGGCCGCGAAGCCGCTTATACCGGCCAGACTATCGAATGGGATGCCGTGCTCAACTCCACCCATAGCTGGCGTCCGGAGAAGCTCGAATTTGGGCCGCTGCCGATGCCGGAAGTCCCGGTGCCGGGCAAATACACCTTGGTATAACCGGGGTTTAACAAGGCGCAATTGCCTCATTGACGGCGGCGGAAAAGCCGTTACAGTATCTCCCCACGTGCGGTGGCCATAGCTCAATTGGTAGAGCCCCAGATTGTGGTTCTGGCTGTTGCGGGTTCGAGTCCCGTTGGTCACCCCACCCGAGTATTTTCACCCGCTGGAATCGCGTTCGCGGTTCCCAGCGGGCTTTAATTTCTATTGGTGGTTCTTTTTTCAATTCCATCGTTAGCTGATTTGGCGAAATCGGTGGGATGGGAGAATTCGTCATCGAATTCCCTATGGGAACGATAATTTGTCGGGTCCGGACTGTTTTATCGTTGGCCTGAATACGTAAACCAGTTCCTGTTAAGCCCATAAAAGGGTAGTGATTTGCGAAAATCAGAGCTGCTAATCTAGCTTCACATTAGCTGAGGTTTAGCTGTGAAAGATTTGCCTTCGTGTTTGGCGTTGAGTGTGAAAGCAAGGCGTGATTGGGGTGAGGGCGGGGTTATCCAAGAAGGTATGATTAAAGGGTGTGTAAAACAAATGGATAAATAAACGCTATTAAACTGTATTTGGTTGTTGCTTAGATAAAAAATAACCATTATAATCCAACCGTTAAGCAGGCAGTGTATTGATGGTGTTTATTTGGTGTATGAAAGGTGAATGATTATGATTATCAAGAATTTATATACCCTGGGAGTCGCATGTTTTGCGGCGGTGTATGGCTGTTCCAGTTCTACTGCTGCCATATTAACTGATGATTTTAATGATGGGACTTTGAATAGCTCGCTGTGGGCGGTCAGCGAGTTCGGAGGGCCGACCATAACGGAGAAAGACGGTAAAGCACACTGTGTCATGCCCTCCAGTTCTCACGGGCTTGGTTATAATCACATTTCACCGTTTGGGGTGGTGGATCCGCCCAATATTTTCGCCTCCTATTATGTGACGCAACACAGTTTTGCGGGCAATTTTGACGTAGTGATCGACTATTCCTTGCTCAAGTGGCCGCAGGCGAGCGGAACCCGGGTGAGCCTTTTCATGGATTCGGGCGGGCTTAACACTGGCGCCCAGCGGGTAAGTTTATCAGCCGCTGACAATTGGACCTCTTATGCGGGAGCGGACACATACATTTTTGGTGGAAGCTTGGGGCTTAGTGGCATCGTGGAAACATTGGACTCTGGAGGGGGATTGCGTTTGACCCGTGAAAACGATATGGTTTCGGGCTATTATCGCAATTCGCAGGATGGCAGCTGGGTTATGATCGGCCAATTTCAAACACCCAGTCTGGATTCGCATCTCGGTTTCGCCATTTTTAACACCGATGAGCTGTTTTCCCAACAAGACGTCGAGGTGGCTTTCGATAATTTCAATTTGAATTACGATGGCACGCTGAATGCAGTTCCTGAACCCACAACCTGGATTGCCGGAGTTGGTTCCCTAGCAATGTTTCTTTGGCGAATGAAACGCCGCAAATGACTAGTCGAATCGGTAGCCGATTTTAGTTTTGAAGGCGAAAGCCCCCCTTGTTTTTTTGGGGGGGCTTTTTGGGATTCAGCAGATTGTTTTTTTTGATCCTCCGTAAGTATCGTAACTTTAAGAATTTAAAGACTCATCAGGAGGGAGGGTGGCCGTAGGCTCTGGCTTGGCCTTTTGCCGCTGGTTCACCGCTTGGCGCAGGAGGTATTCGATCTGGCCGTTGACACTGCGCAGTTCTTCCTGCGACCACGCCTCCAGTTGCGCCCAGAGTTTGGGGTCGATTCGCAGTAAAAACGATTTGCGCGCTTCCATGGCGGCTCGGGTCTCAGTGGTAGAGCGTGCCCGTGTTCACCACCGGGTGAACCTCGCTCTCGCCGCAGAGAACTACCAGCAAATTGCTCACCATGGAAGCTTTCCGTTCTTCGTCCAGCTGCACCACCGATTTGGCGGCCAGTTCGCGCAAAGCCATGTCCACCATGCTGACCGCGCCATGGACGATCATTTGCCGCGCCGCGATGACGGCTTCGGCCTGCTGGCGGCGCAACATGGCGCTGGCGATCTCGGGCGCGTAAGCCAGGTGGGTGAGCCGCGCCTCGTCCACCGCCACGCCTGCTTTGCTCAAGCGTTCTTCCAGTTCCTTCTTCAAATGAGCGGAGACATCTTCCACGCCGCTGCGCAAGGTGATTTCGTTTTCTTCGCCATTATCGTAGGCAAACCGGCTGGCTAAATGGCGCAGGCCGGATTCGCTTTGCACGCGCACGTAGTCTTCGAAGTAGTTCACGTCAAACATGGCTTGGGCCGTGTCTTGCACATGCCAGACGATGACGGCGGCGATTTCAATAGGGTTGCCACGCTTGTCATTCACTTTGAGCTTTTCGCCGTTCAGATTGCGGGCGCGCAGGGAGATGCGGAATTTTTTATAGAACGGATTGGTCCAATGAAACCCGCTGGCGCGAACGGTGCCGCGGTATGCTCCAAAGAAAACCAACACTCGCGCCATGTTCGGCTCCAGCGTGAAAAAACCGTTGCACAGGAATCCGCCGATGCTTGCAACCAAGGCGCAGGCCACGATCAACGCGATGCTGGGATTTTCGTGCGCCTGGCTGGTGGTTATCAGGTGGTAAAACAGCACGAACAAGCCACCGGCGATCATGAGGAAAATGGTGAAGACCATCATCCAGCCATTGATGGTGCCAATGGGGAACTCGCGATTCGTTTGAGCTGCAGGAGCGTTCATAAGCGCAATGGGGTTAAATTGGTTCGATATCTGAGTGATATCATAATGATTTCAAAGCCGAAGTCAAGCCGTCCGGTGCGTTTTTTCGGCTGTAAGCCGCTGAAAAAGTTCTTTGTTTGAATCGTAAACAGCTTTTAATTAGCTATTTATGTAAAAATATGGAGTCTTGCGAAATTAGATGCGCACCTAGCCTCCCAGCGTTACGGGGCGGCTGCTGCAAATTGGGCAGTAATTTGGATTCGCACCCAGTCGTGGGGCTGTGCTAGCCGGAAGGCATTGCGGACGAAATCTTCCGGGGCAAACTTCGGCCCCGGTTGCACCGTGACACTCCAAGTTTTTGCGCCAGCTTTAACGCCTTCGGCAATCGTCAGGCCGTTCACGATTTTCTTTTTCAGTGAGTCACGGCTGAATTCCGCCGCCAACGCGCCATCCGGCCGCCGCCGCAAAGTGCATTTTAACCCGAGTTGCTTTAACCAAACGTCCAGTTGGGGCGGGTAGGAGGATTCGAAGGCGAACGAGGAAAAAGTCTTGGGTGATTCCACGGATCCCACACATTGGCCCCAAGGGTGCATGAGGGTGGAGATGCGCGCGGCGAAATCCGGCTGGACGGCCAGTTTTTGGAGGATTTCGCGGGCGGGCGCGCGCCATTCCAGTTCCACCATGTCGCTGCCTCCAATCCAGCAATATTCCAGCTTGGGCGCGAGCTGAGACCGCGCGCAACCGCGATAATAGGGTGCCAGTGCTGGTTCGGCACGCATCAAGGCTGAGCCCAATTTGGCACCGAGCATCGCCCTGGGCACGCCCACCGCCGGGGCGTCCGCCCACACTTCAAAGCTGGCGGTGAAGACGCTTTGCCGCAAGGTTTGCAGTCGCGACTCGAAGGATTTGACCGAAAACGGGCGTTCTTGCTTGGCATGCGTGAGCTTTTGACGGGTCGGTTTATCGGGACACGCACCGCAGGCCTGGCAGGAGGCCACTTGACCGTGATGGCCCAAGCAATAGGGATCTTCCTTCCATTGACACGCTAGTTGATATTGTTCCCACAAAAATGGCCGGCGCACGCCGGTCTCGTGCCGTGCCCAAGGTTTGCTCTGACTCCCCTCCAAATCGAATCCGGCCAATATCTTGTCCAAACCAAGACCTCGCGCTGCTAGGGCTTGTACGAATCGGTTTATAAATGCCGCTGGAACTTCGCGGTAATAGATAAAACCCGTTTGTAGTTGGGCCTCGAGAAGGGCGGCCAAAATTTCCGGATGCGCCGCGCGCAACAAAATCTGGGACAGCAGATATTCGGAAGGCTCAGCGGCCCGGCGGGCTTCAAAACCGTGGGTATGCGCCTGTTTTTCAAGGCGCAATAAAATGGCAGCCATCGCTTCGGGCTTCGGTGCGGGATCAAATTCCAAAGGGGTCCAGGGAAACCGGACCAATGGGGTGACCGACAGAATCACTCGCGGGGGACTGCCCGCGCGGCGCAGCATGCTTTGCAGCCGGCCCAGAAAATCGGCGAACGCATGGAAATCCTCTTCTTCCTCGCGGCCAGTGGCGATGAGGAAAATTTTCAATTCGCGCAGACGGGTGCTGGCCAGGCTTTCGAGGCCGCGCCACAGGCTGGCTTCATCGAGGTTTTTTTGGAGAAACCGGCGCAGGCGCGGGGAGATGCCTTCCAGGCCGCAAGTGAGCGAGCTTTTGCCTAGTAGTTGCAGGATTGCGGGCAGCTCGGGTGTCTTGGCCAGCCAATCGAACCGCTGGCTTTTGAGCGAGAGTTTGCCGAAGGATTCCACGGCTTCCCACAGCACCCCATACAATTCGGAATGCATGTTGAAATTGAAACTTTGCAGTTCCAAACCTTCCACGCCGGTGGCTGCTTTGTACGCCAATGCTTGGTCTTGGAAGTCCAGGCGCCGCGTTTCGCGGTAAGGTTTGCGGACCCAACTCTCGGCGCAAAAGGAGCAAAAAGCCGGGCAGCCTTCGCTCAACGGCCATTTGCCCAAAGGCGTTTCCGTGTAGAGCAGGGGCGTCTGCGGCAGGCGGGCCAAATATTGTTCCGGAAGCCAAAAAGTTTTGTGCGTTGGCTGGGGGGCGTCTGGTTGAAAGAAACCAGGGATTTTTTCCAATTCCCGCAAGCAGTCAGTTTTGCTCAGGCCTCGATGTTTTGCTTCGCGGCAAACGGTGAGCAGGCGGGCGATCAAGTCAGGATCTTCGCCATTGAAGATGCCATCAACCAGGGTTAATTCGGGCGGGCATAGTTGCAGCAGCGAAGTAAAAGTCGCATTGGCGCCACCTAAAATGAGCAAGGGCAAATCTGGCCGTGACAGCCGCTCGGTTTTCGAAAGCGGGATACCGCTTTTGCGCAACATGACCGGCAAGTTCACCAATTCTTGCACGATGGAATTGCTAAAGCCGATCACATCAAACGCCGTTGGACCCGCCTTGCTTTGAGTTCCTATTAGCCAAGGAACTTGAGCGCTTTCCAGCAATGCTCCGTCTTTCGGAGGAGGTAAAAAGGCCAAGTCGGCATAGACACCTTCAACTCCGGCGGCGATGGCATAGAGCAAGGGATGTGTGGCCGAATCCACCGTGTCGGCATACGTCGATAGCCGGGCAAACAGCACGCGCAGGCTGGCGGATTCCGCCATAGCGGCGGGCTGGCGATTGATTTCCTCGCCCCGCAGCCAAAGGCCGTAGCCGGTTAAACGCTGATAATTTTGGGTATAAAACTCCCGATAACTCATGCCGCGTTCACCCTGCCATACCCCCCTGTATCAAGCCAGCCCGTTACAAAAGAACGGCCAGATTTTCATTATTCGTGTGAACAAAAACCGGTAATATGGTCAAAAGAAAGGGCCTATTATGCAAAACCAGTTGCCGCCAGTCATTGAAGCCGAGCCGTCTATGTCATTTGGCGCGAAAGTGTTAAATATATTCGCTGCGCCTCTGGAGGCCTTTCAAGCCATCAAAATTGGCCCGGTTCTTACCGTTAACTGGCTGGTTCCCCTCTTGATCGCCTGTGTGGCGGCGGTTTTTCAAGTGGTTATGATATTTTCGCAACCCGCTATCATTCAAAAGATTGAAGATAAGCAGGCCGAGCAAATTCAAGTGATGGTCAAACAAGGCAAATTGACCCAAGAACAGGCGCAGCAAGCCGAAAAGCAAATGCAGAGTTACCTGGGGCCGACTTTTCTGAAGATCTCGGGTTCCTTGGGGGCGATGGTAACGGTCTTTGCTTATACATTTTTAACGGGTTTGGGTGTCTGGTTGATAGGAACGAAGGCCATGGCGGGGAACTTTGAGTTCATGAAAGCGGTGGAATTGGTCGCTTGGGCTCAGTTTATCGGGATTCTCTCCGGCATTGTTACCACTTTGTTAATTGTGGCCAAAGGCAACGCAATGGTCAATTTAGGGCCTGTTTTGTTATTGGATGCGATTGATGAAAAGAGCAAAATCCACCAAGCGCTCATCAGCCTGAATGTGATGAACCTTTGGTATTTAGTCGTGTTAGGGCTGGGGTTGGGGTGTCTCGCAAACGTTAAAGTTTGGCGGGGCATAGCCTGGGTTTTGGGGATTTGGCTAGTGCTCCGAGTGGCGGTTATTGGATTGGGCCTGGGCCAATCGGGAATTTGATGGCGGACAACTTGCGCCGTTTACGCGAATAAAATGAAACCAATACCGCCGGTTAGGGGTATTAACGCTTAATACAATGGGCAGCAAAAAGAAAAACACGTATCGGAAGGTCTTCATATTTAGCGGCATAGTCCTGCTTTTAGCGGGCCTTGGGACTTACGCCTACCTGCGCAAACCCAACGCCGTGATTACCGTGCAGACCGAGAAAGTCCTGCGGCGCAACCTCACGGAATTGGTGGTGGCCAACGGCAAGATCCAGCCGGTAATGTCCGTCAAGATCAGCCCTGAAGTTAGCGGTGAAATCATCGAGTTACCCATTAAGGAAGGGCAAGCGGTGAAAAAGGGCGACTTGCTGATGCGGATCAAGCCCGACTCTTATGTCGCCTACCGCAACATTGCCGAAGCCTCCTACAAATCGGCTCAAGCCCAAATGACCGTGGCCAAGGCCAACTTGGACCGCTCCGAATTGGAGTTCAAGCGCTACGATGAACTTCTGAAAAGCAAACTGGTGTCGGAGTCGCAATACAACGACGCCAAAACTTCCCTCGAAGTGGCTAAAGCCAACTATTTGTCAGCTACCCACCAAACCGAAAACGCCCGGGCGAATTTGGCGCGCGCGGAGGAAGACTTGTCGAAAACCACCATTGCCTCCCCGTTGGATGGCACGATCAGCAAGCTCAATTCGCAACTCGGGGAACGGGTGGTGGGCACTGCCACGTATCAAGGCACCGAAGTCATGACTATCGCCGACTTGAACGACATGGAAGCGCGGGTGGACATCGGCGAGGTCGACGTGGTGCTGATCAAGATCGGCCAGAAAGCGCGCATGGAGGTGGATTCCTTCCGTGATCGAAAGTTCAACGGCTTGGTTTCCGAAATCGCCAATACGGCCAAGACGACAAGTTCCGGCACGCAATCCGAAGCCACCAAATTCGAGGTGCGAATCCGCATTACCGAGAAAGAATCGTTCCGGCCGGGGATGTCCTGCACCGCGGAGGTGGAAACCCGTTACCGAACCAACGTGCTCACCGTGCCCAGTCAAAGTGTGACCACCCGCATGCCCAAGGAAAACAACGGCACCAACCAGGTGGCCAAAGCCGATGGCAAAGCGACCAATGCTCCCAGCGGGACCAATATGGAAGCTGGAAACACCAACTCCACGGCTGCTCGTAAAAACAATGAACTGCAAAAGCCGGATGAAGTCGTCTTTATCGCGCTGAATAATAAGGCCGTGATGAAGAAGGTTAAACGCGGGATCAGCGATGACGCCTACGTCGAAATCACCGATGGCGTAAAGGAAAATGAGGAGGTGGTGTCCGGTGGCTTCAAGGCGATTAATCGCGAGTTGGAAGACGGCAAGGAAATCAAAGTGGATAACGAGAAAAAAGACCGGCCCCAGGATAAAGAAAAGGATGAGAAATGACCGTTCTATTAGCGGTTTCTGCTCCGTTCTCGTTGGTGAAGTTTAAACACGGTTGGTTTATGGCAACAGATTTAGCCGCATGAGCGCCGCCGATAATACATTCCCCACTAACGAGTCCTCCCATCCGGAAACACCGGCCGCTGACATGCCGCCGAAAAACGGCAAAGTGGTGATTCAGCTAGCTGGGATTACGAAAGAATACCAGGTCGGCACCGAAACCGTGCGCGCGTTGCGCGGCGTGGACTTAACCATTCACAAGGGCGAATACGTGGCCATCATGGGGCCTTCCGGGTCCGGCAAATCCA
>MTLE01004335.1_pt1 | contig 24768 bp, 22 predicted proteins | sample 1982461 | NCBI WGS metagenome assembly MTLE01 (sample SAMN05712605, study PRJNA340218) | biofilm metagenome | isolation source: sample SPL anode biofilm adapted to -200 mV | place: USA | collected 2012-02-03
AGTGTAATCGAATTCATCCACACCGCAACGCTTCTTCATGATGACGTAGTCGACAGCGCTACGTTGCGCCGCGGCAATGCCTCGGCCAATGAGGTGTGGGGCAATGAAGCGTCGGTCCTCGTGGGTGATTTCCTCTTTTCCAAGTCCTTCTCGCTCATGGTTCAGGCCGGTGACCTGCGCGTGCTCAAGGTTCTGTCCGATGCAACCACAATCATTGCAGAGGGAGAGGTCCTCCAGCTCCTTTGCACCAGCGACCTGGATATGACGTTGGAGCGGTACATTGAGGTGGTTAAGAGCAAGACTGCGGTCCTCCTCTCCGCTGCCTGCGAAGCGGGTGCCATCCTTGGCAAAGCCACTCCGGAGCAGGAGTTGGCTCTGCGCGATTTCGGCATGGACCTCGGCATAGCCTTCCAGCTCATGGATGACACCCTCGACTATACCGCCAGCGAAGAGCAGTTCGGCAAAGAGATCGGCCACGACCTTGAAGAAGGGAAGATTACCCTCCCCCTTATCCATACGCTTCGCAACTGTACCGACGAAGAGCGGGACGTAATCACCGCCGTTGTGGAGAAGGACGTGCTTGAGCCGGGTGATTTCGAGGCAGTATTCACTCTTGTCCACCGTTACGGCGGCATTCAGTACACCACAGAGGTGGCCGGCGAATACGTTTCCCGTTGCAAAGAGCACCTTAATGCTTTCCCTGACTCGACGGAAAAAAGCGCATTGATTGATATCGCCGACTACGTTATCAGCCGCAACAGTTAACGGTCCGTTTAATTCCTTCAGCAAAACGCTTTATCCTCTGAATAAGCTTCCCCGCAACGTGCGTTGTCCCATCCAGTCCGGTCCGGCTCCAGCCGGGCCGTGCCGATTTCTCCCTTGCATTATCGCTTGCCTTGCTCTACATAAATCAGACCATGAAGCTGACAGGCCCTCTTCGCATTCTTCTTATCGCCGCTGCAATAGTCGGGATCAGCCTCTTCCACTACCTGACGCCGCTTCACCTGCCTGCCCTCCACGACATATTCCAGCGGCTCTACTATCTGCCGATTATCCTGGCTGCCCTGTGGTTCGGACTACGGGGGGGCCTCACCACATCGATCATTGTCAGTATCGTTTATGTTCCCCATATCCTCTTTCAGTGGGGGGACCGCCCATCGCTGGAGCTGGAAAAGTTCCTGGAGATTCTCCTTTACAATGTGGTGGGGGGTATCACGGGATTTCTCTGCCAGAAGGAAGGGGAACGCCGAGAAGAGCTTGAGCGTGCGGCTTTGCGCCTTGAGGAGTCATATCGTACGCTCCGCTCCCAAGCCGACCTCATAATCGGTATCGAAGAGCAGTTGAGAAGGGCCGAGCGCCTGTCCGCCCTGGGCGAGCTCTCAGCCATGCTGGCCCATGAGATTCGCAATCCCCTCGGTTCCATTCGTGGGACGGCGGAGATACTTCTGGACGATTTTCCCCAAGGGCACCAGAAACACGAATTCCTGGAAATACTCCTTAAGGAAACCGATCGCCTGAATCGTGTGGTTGAGGATTTTCTCCGTCTCTCCCGACCGGTTGACGGAGAGAAAAAGACCTGCAACCTGGATGCAGAGCTGCATCAGTTGGTTAAGCTCCTGGAGAGCGATGCCGTGGCCCGGGGGGTCAGGGTTGTGCTTGATCTGGAGGAGATGCCGGATATTAAAGGTGATCCCGAAAAGCTGCGGCAGGCTTTTTTGAACCTGCTCCTCAACGGCATCCAGGCAACAGGGGTTGGTGGAAAGGTCTCAGTGCGGGGATTGCTCCTCCCCCAAAGCGGAGATGATTCCTCTTTCGTGGAGCTTTCGTTTGCCGATTCCGGCGTAGGGATTCCGCCTGCGAGCATTGAAAAGATTTTTACGCCATTTTTTACCACTAAAGAGGGGGGGACAGGGCTCGGGCTTGCCATTACCCAGCGGATTGTGGAGGGGCATGGCGGGACAGTTACGGTGGAGAGTGAGCCTGGGCACGGGACTACTTTCCGTGTGAAGCTTCCTGTTTGAGGGGTAAGTGTGATGAGTGAAGAGATTAAACCCGTCCGGGTGCTGATTGTGGACGATGATGTGTCGCTGCGGCGGGTGCTGGAGTACAACCTCCAGGAGGAGGGATATGAGGTGCTTACCGCCGGCAGCGGCGAGGAGGGTTTGCGCTGCTTCGAGGATTTCGCACCGGTGCTCGTGGTGACTGATCTGAAAATGCCCGGAATGGGAGGTTTTCAGCTTCTTAAGACGGTGAAAGAACGTTCTCCTGATACGGTCGTTATCGTCATTACCGCTTTCGGCGCTGTGGAGGCGGCGGTGGAGGCCATGAAAGCCGGGGCCTACGATTTCATCACCAAGCCCTTCAATCGCGACGCCCTGAAGCTGACGGTCCGCAAAGCGCTTCACATGCAGGGCCTCTCGCGGGAAAACCGCCGCCTTAAAGAAGAGCTTTCCAGCCGGGAAGAGTATCGCAGCATCATCGGCATCTCCCGCCCCATGGAGGAAGTTTTCCGCGTCATTGACCGGGTGGCCGACACCGACGCCACCGTGCTCATTACCGGTGAGTCCGGAACTGGCAAGGAGCTGGTTTCCCGTGCCATTCACATTAAAAGCTCGCGGCGCGACGCTCCCTTTGTCGCCATCAACTGTGCAGCCATTCCGCGGGATCTGCTGGAGAGTGAGCTCTTCGGCCACGTCAAGGGGGCCTTCACCGGCGCGGTTCGGGACAAGACGGGCAAATTCCAGCAGGCCGACGGGGGGACCCTCTTCCTGGACGAGGTGGGGGAAATGCCCGTGGATCTCCAGTCAAAGCTTCTGCGGGCTCTACAGGAAAAAGAGATTGAGCCTGTTGGGGGGGGCAATACGGTCAAGCTTGATGTAAGGGTGGTTGCCGCCACAAACGCAGATCTGGAGGAGGCGATCTCTAACGGTAATTTCAGGGAAGACCTCTTCTATCGTCTTTCAGTTATCCCGATACATCTGCCCGCGCTCAGGGAGAGGAAGGACGATATCCCTTTATTGATCAGGCATTTTGCCGCCAAGCACGGCGGGTCATCCGTGAACTTCTCGCCAGAGGCCCTTGCGACGATGGCCGCCTATGACTGGCCCGGCAACGTGCGGGAGTTGGAGAACACGGTTGAACGGATGCTGATCATGCGAAATGGTGATACTATCATTGTCGATGACATTCCCGATAAGATAAGGCGTGGGCGTCAACCCCGGCGCGAGGGGCAAGTTGTTTATTTGCCTGACGAAGGGTATTCGCTGGAACAGCTGGAAAGGGAGATAGTTGTCGAGGCCCTGGAGCGCAACGGCTGGAACCAGAGTTCTGCGGCGCGCTTTCTGCGGATACCCCGCCACACGCTGATCTACCGCATGGAAAAATACGCAATTACGCCATTGGAGAGAAAGAAATGAGGAAAAAGCTTCTTGTTTTATTGTTTGTTGCCCTTATGTCCCTTGTCGGATGTTCTAAAGAGGCAAAACCACCTGTAGAGGGAGGGCCGGCGGCCGATCTGACTTTGAATGCCCTGAACGGTGAGAAGGTTAAGCTCTCTGATCTCAAAGGCAAGGTGGTGATTTTGAACTTCTGGGCCACTTGGTGCCCCCCGTGTCGCGAGGAGATACCATCCATGATGCGTCTCAATTCAGCCATGGCCGGAAAACCGTTCCGCATGCTTTGCGTTTCCATTGATGACGGCGGGAAAGAGGCGGTTGAAAAATTCTTCCGCACCACCGGGTTCAATCTTCCGGCATTTTTGGATACCGACAAGCGTGCCGGTGCCCTTTACGGCATAACCGGAGTCCCCGAGACCTTCATCATCGACGCCAATGGTGTTATACTGAAAAAAATTGTTGGTGCGATAGAGTGGGACAACCCGCAGGTTATCGCATTTCTGAATGACGCAGTCGCAAGAGCGAAATAGCAGGGGGAGTCATTTGGCGGGTAATCAATAAAGTTACCTGACTATCTTGCTTCCCGGCCATGCAGCAGAGGTTTTCATGGATACATCCAACGTCAGTTTTTTCGGTGCGTTCATCGCGGGGTTATTTTCCTTTCTCTCCCCGTGCGTGTTGCCGCTCATCCCCTCCTTCATCACATACATAACCGGACTTTCTTTCTCTGAAATCCAGGCCGAACATCCGACCCACGAGGTACGGAAACAGACAATCCTGCATACCCTCCTTTTCATTGCCGGATTCACTTTCGTCTTTGTTCTCCTAGGGGCCTCCGCAACCTTTATCGGCGGGTTCCTTCAGGAGCATATGGATATCATCCGCAAGGTTGGCGGGGTATTAATCATCATCTTCGGGGTTCATGTTACCGGACTGGTGCCGATTAACCTCCTGCTCGGAGAAAAACGGGTCACCGTGCATCGCAAGCCGGCTGGCTACCTGGGAAGCTTCGTGGTGGGGGTGGCCTTTGCCGCAGGATGGACACCCTGCATCGGCCCTATCCTCGCTTCTATCCTTATGGTGGCTGCAACTGAAGGGACGGTATCCCGCGGTGTTCTCCTTCTCTTCATCTATTCCATGGGACTGGCAATACCATTTTTCCTCTCATCACTGGCCATGCACCAGTTCCTGACAGTGTTCAACCGGTTCAAGAAACATATCCGCATTTTCGAGATAGTTACCGGTGTATTCCTCATTATCGTCGGGATCATGATCTTCTCCAACTACCTGAGCGTCCTGTCACGCTTCAGCATGCAGTGGTTCGGCGGGGAGTGAGGTCATGGCGGCAGCGGGAGTCTCCATTCAGCTCACGGTAGTGGATTTATACGCCACCGAGGCATTCTACGCCGGTATCCTGGAGCTTGACGTGACGCGGGCGTTGACCGTTCGTGGCGCCCCTGAGCATCTGATCCTGAAACGGGATGGGTGGGAGATAATTTTTGTGGAGGAAGCTTCCGTGGTTCAGGCTCATCCGGCATTGGGGGGACGTTTCGATGAGTTTCCCAAGGGTGTCGGCATGACGCTGCACGTGACGGTAGATGATATTGCGGAGACCTACGATGCAGTTGTGGAGGAGGATCTGGAGGTTTTCTACCCCCTTGAAACCAAGCCTTACGGCATCAAGGAGTTCTGGTGTTTTGATCCTGACGGGTACCTGGTGGCGGTTGAAGAAGCCCGCCGTTGAGAAATTGAAAGGGGCGTGAATTTCACGCCCCTTTTTCGTCATCCTTATTTACGTTCTTCTTCCCGGAAGAACACGCATCGGCCATTCAGGTGTTTACCCCCAACTTCGGCAGGATTATCTTGTTGAGGACAACCCAAAAGGCAAAAAAACCTGCAAGTATCAATACCTCGTTCATTGTTGCACCTCCTATGCAAAGTAGCCTAGCAAATATTCAAAAAAATATATACTGATTTGTTTTGAGAAGGGATATTTTCGAAAAAATTAAAAACGGATTGACAGGTAACGGCATTTTGACTATATTGAAAATCACTTTCAGTTGAGGGGCTGATGAAAAAGGCTAAACAGAAAATATTCCAGGACTATATCGCTAAGCGGGGCCTCAAATCGACCCAGCAGCGCGATATTATTCTCGATGCTTTTCTCTCTTCCGACAGGCATTTGAGTATTGAGGAACTTTATCTCAAGCTCAGGGCAAAGCATCCCAGTATCGGCTATGCCACGGTTTACCGCACCCTCAAGCTTTTTGCCGAGTCGGGCATCGCCCGCGAGATCCATTTCGGCGATGGGCAGACCCGCTACGAGCACGTTTCGGAGGGGGAGCATCACGACCATCTGGTCTGTACGGAGTGTGGCGCCATTATCGAGTTCGAGAATGAGAGCATTGAAAAACTTCAGGAAGAGGTTGCCGCTCTCCACGGGTTCCTTATCAAACATCACAAGCTTGAGCTTTATGGGCTCTGCTCGAAGTGCCGTCCCTAATACGCGACGGAAGTTCACGTCGTGTATTTTTTGTGTTTTCACATGAAAGTGAATATCAATAACAATAACTACATGTATTACGTTTAAGTGAAGGAGTTATTCCAGATGGGAATGTTCGAGCGTAAACGCTCTTGCCATGAAAACGCTGCACCCCTGTCCTCGGGGGGGAAAAAGGTGGCCCTGGTTGGAAATCCCAATGTGGGGAAAAGTGTCCTTTTCAATGCCCTTACCGGTGCTTATGTGGCGGTTTCCAATTATCCGGGTACGTCGGTTGAAGTGTCGCGCGGGACAACCACAATAGAGGGTCAGTCGTGCGAGATTATCGATACCCCCGGCATGTACTCCATATTGCCCATAACCGAAGAGGAGCGTGTTGCGCGGGAGATTCTCCTGAATGAACGCCCCGACGTCGTAATCCATGTTCTCGATGCCCGGAACCTGGAGCGGATGCTGGCCATGACGCTCCAACTGGTGGAGGCCGGGCTGCCGGTGATTCTCGTGGTAAATATCATGGATGAGGCTGAGCGCATGGGTCTTTCCATTGATATCCCGCTGTTGCAGGAAAAACTCGGCATTCCGGTTATCGGCGCCGCCACGGCAAAGAAGCGCGGTCTCGTCGAAATCCGGCGCGCCATTACCTCTTACAATACAGGGCATCATGGGGTTTTCGGATACAGCAGAAGAATGGAAGCGGATATTGCCGAAATTGCTGAGCTTATGCACGGCGATTACATCCTGTCGAAGAAGGCCATGGCGCTCTTGCTGCTGCAGCGGGATGAGGAAATCGCTCGGTTGGTGCTTGAAATTGAAGGTGAGCACGGAGCCGATATCACCGAGCGGGTAAAGGAGAAGAGCTTCGAACTGCGTGACTCGTTCCACCTGAATCTTTCCATGGAGCGTAAGGGGATCGTGAGGGGGCTTCTCGATGGGGTCGTCAAGACTCCCGACAAGCGGCGGGTAACCTTCGGCGAGCGGCTCTCCTCCTGGGCGATTCATCCTCTGACCGGTGTGCCGCTGCTTTTTCTGGTCCTCTACTATGGGCTTTACCAGTTCGTGGGGGTCTTTGGCGCGGGTACTCTGGTTGATTTTCTGGAGGGAACTCTCTTTGAGCAGTATTTCAATCCGTGGGTAACGGATTTAGTCAAGGGTGCGGTGCCTTGGGAGATCATACAAGAGCTGATTGTGGGTGAATATGGCGTGCTGACCCTGGGGCTTCGTTACGCCGTGGGGATTATTCTTCCCATCGTAGCCACCTTCTTCTTCTTTTTCTCGATACTGGAGGACAGCGGCTACTTCCCGCGGCTGGCGCTTCTCGTTGACCGGATATTCAAGAAAATCGGCCTCACCGGGCGTGCGGTAATCCCCATGGTGCTCGGCTTCGGATGCGACACCATGGCCACCATGGTTACCCGGACCCTTGAGACCGTGCGGGAGAGGATCATTGCGACCGTGCTCCTGGCATTGGCCATCCCCTGCTCGGCCCAGCTCGGGGTAATCATGGCACTCCTCTCGAAAACGCCGGGGGCGCTGGCCATATGGGCAATCTGCCTGCTGACGATCTTTCTGGTCATAGGGCTCCTGGCGGCCCGGATAATGCCGGGCGAGACCCCGATGTTCTACATGGAGCTTCCGCCCATGCGGCTGCCGCAGTTCTCCAACGTCATGACGAAAACCTATACCCGGATGCAGTGGTATTTGCTGGAAATTCTGCCAATCTTCATCCTGGTCTCGGTGTTGCTGTGGCTCGGTAAAGTTACCCATTTCTTCGAGAAGCTCGTTGAGTGGATGGATCCGGTCATGGGAGCCATCGGCCTTCCCAGGGAAGCGGCAGTGGCCTTCATCTTCGGTTTCTTCCGGCGGGACTACGGGGCGGCAGGCCTCTATGACCTTCAGGAAAAAGGCATAATGGATCCGCGGCAGCTTGTGGTGGCGGCGGTAACTCTTACACTTTTCGTCCCCTGCGTGGCCCAGTTTCTCATTATGAAAAAAGAGCGGGGGCTCAAGACTGCAACCCTCATTGCGATTTTTGTCTCCTTTGCGGCTTTTGGGAGCGGATATCTGCTGAACCGGTTAATACTTGTGACGGGGATTTTATGATTCGCTGCGGCTTCTGCGGTAATGAGTTCTCCGAGGAAGAGGGCATTAAAGGGTGTGGCCGGTGCGGGAAGCCATGCCGGTCAATCCGCTGCCCGAAATGCTTCTACGAGAATCCTCCCGAGCCGAAAGTAATCAAGGCATTGAAAGATGTGCTGAAAAGAAAAGGAAAAACACGGTAGAATTATGATGTTGCATTGTGAAAACCATCAAGGAGAGCGACATGAAGTTAACCGATAAAGCGGAAGAGATTCTGGAAGCCCTTTGGGTTGCCTGCGAAGAGGAGGGGAAGCCCCATCTCGATATGGAAGCAATCTCCGTCGCCGCCGACGATCCGGCGTACCGGGAGCTAGCCACCCTTGCCTACATCGAGGTAAAGGGGGGGCAAGTCCGCTTGCGTGCCGAGGGCAAGGAGGAGGGGAAACGGACCGTGAGGCGCCATCGGCTTGCCGAGCGCCTCATGATGGATGTGCTCAATATCCGCGGGGACAGCGCCGAGGCCAAGGCATGCGAGTTCGAGCATCTGCTGCACGAAGAGGTGGATGCCAAGGTTTGCACCATGCTCAACCATCCCGCAACCTGCCCCCACGGAAAGCCCATTCCCCCCGGTGATTGCTGCGATGAGGCGAAAAAGAAAGGCGATCTTGGCGTGGTTCCCCTTACCGAGCTCAAGGCGAAGGAGGAGGGGGAGATCGCCTACATTCTCACCGAGGATGATACCAAAATGCGTAAGCTTATGGCCATGGGGGTGCTGCCGGGCAACCGGATAAACATCATGCAGACCTTTCCGTCATACGTTTTCAGGATCGGATATTCCGAGTTCGCCATCGATACGGCCCTTGCACGGGAGATTTACGTGCGCAGGTGAGACCATTGAACTTTGAAGATTCACAAAAAGCCGGGGACAGTAGTTGCCCGGCTTTTTTCGTAATTGTCTCCAAGGGGATTTTATCCGTCGATGCTGTTGGTGAAGGCGTGATTATTGCTGTAAGCAAGTCAGCTGCTGCGGAGGTTAGCGCAGTTAAGAAGCTGTCCCTGTGAAATCAGCTGACATACCCGACTTTATCGGCATTAGCATTGGAAGCTCATGGTGTCAAAATCTGTTTTTTGACAGAAAGACTTTTTTTGTTGTTCGGCCGTGTTACAAATGCTAAAAACGTAACACACTTGGGCGACGATTTAAAAGAGAGGTAACCCCCATGCACATGGCAGATGCCTTGATCTCCCCCGTGGTCGGCGGCACGCTCTGGGCGGCCACGGCCGGTATTATCGCCTTGTGCAGCCGGAAGGTACGGCAGGATCTCGACGAGCGTAAGGTGCCGCTCATGGGGGTATTGGGAGCTTTCGTGTTTGCCGCCCAGATGATCAACTTTGCCATACCGGGGACCGGCTCCAGCGGACATCTTGGTGGTGGACTTCTGCTGGCGGTGCTGTTGGGTCCCTATGGGGCGTTTATCGTCATCTCCTCGGTGCTGTTTGCCCAGGCCCTGTTTTTTGCAGACGGCGGGCTGCTGGCATTGGGATGCAATATCTTCAATCTCGGCTTTTTCCCCGCTTTTGTCGCGTATCCGCTGGTATACCGAGTAATAGCCCCTCCCGGTTCGAGCCAGGGGCGAATAACCACGGCGTCAGTTGCCGCGGCGGTGGCAGGTCTCCAGTTCGGTGCCTTTGCCGTGGTTCTGGAGACAGTATTCTCCGGGGTCGCGGCGCTTCCGTTTTCTTCATTCGTTCTCCTGATGCAGCCTATTCATCTGGCAATAGGAATCGTGGAAGGGATTGCCACGTCAGCGGTCATCGGTTTTGTGGCGAAGGCCCACCCGGATATCATTGATAATCCCGTGTCTCCCCTGGTCGGGGCATCCGGTGCCGGTTTCAGGAGGCTGATTTTCTTGCTGCTCACTGTGGCCGTTTTGACCGGAGGGTGCCTCTCCTGGTTCGCTTCCGGTAAGCCGGACGGGCTGGAGTGGGCCATTGCCGGGGTCACCGGCGCAGAAGAGTTGCCGGCCCCTAAAGCTGGCATCCGCGGGAAATTGGCGGCCTTCCAGGAGAAAATCGCCCTATTCCCAGGCTATTCCATGGGCAGTTCCGATGCACATGAGCCCCGGAGCCCGGTACTCCATGGAGAGACTGCTGCAGCAAAGCCCGCACCATCCCCGGCAGGGAATGAAAGAATTGGCTCTTCCGTGGCAGGGATTGCCGGAGGGGCACTGACCCTGGCCATAGCCCTGGGCGTCGGTACTGTTTTGCGCCGGCGCCCATCACCGTGAATCTGCCCGTAGCGGCGTTACCTGCTATTACTCTTCCATGGCCCACATCGAAACTGCACTCCGCGATCTGAATCGCCTCGAACTCCTTGCCGGGGGGGACTCGGCCATCCATCGGCTCGACCCCCGGGCGAAGGTCATCGTGACCCTCTTCTTCATCGTGATGGTCGTTTCCTTCGATCGTTACGAGGTTTCTGGCCTCATCCCCTTTGTCCTCTACCCTGTCGTTATTGTTGCTGTAAGCGGACTTCCTCCCGCAGGCTTCGTCCGCAAACTCCTGATGATCATCCCCTTTGCCGCCGTGGTGGGTCTCTTCAACCCGCTGTTCGACCGGGAGCCGCTCATGATGTTCGGTTCGCTGGAGGTGACAGGGGGGTGGATTTCGTTCCTTTCAATAATCATCCGCGCGGTGCTGACAGTGGGGGGAGCTCTTGCCCTCGTGGCAGTCACCGGTTTCACTGGTGTCTGCATGGCCCTTGAGCGGTTCGGGGTGCCCCGTCCCTTTGTGGTGCAGCTCCTCTTTCTCTACCGCTATATTTTTGTCCTGGGGGATGAAGGGGTGCGCATGGCCAGGGCACGCGAACTCCGCTCCTTTGCGGAGCGCGGCATGGGATTGAAGTCCTATGGCGCTTTGATCGGAAGTCTGCTGCTTCGCACCTGGGACCGGGCCGAGCGGATTCACATGTCAATGCTGTCACGCGGCTTCCGCGGGGCGTTTCACGTGCGGCGCGAGTACCGTTTCGGCCGGCGGGAAATGCTGTTCACAGCCGGGTGGTGTCTCCTCTTCCTGTTGTTTCGCTATGTCAACCTACCGCACCTGGTCGGTACTTTGGTCGCAGAGGTCATATCATGAGTCATCATATTGTCGAGGTCAGAGATCTCCGCCATTCGTACCCCGACGGCACCGAGGCACTTCGGGGTATTTCATTCACGATTCATCATGGCGAGTCGGTGGCGGTGATCGGCGCCAATGGGGCCGGGAAGTCGACCCTGCTGCTCCATCTCAACGGCTACCTGACCCCGTCTGATGGTAACGTGCGCATCGGCGACACGCCGGTTATCAAGGGTACGTTGCCCGAGGTGCGTCGAACCGTTGGGATGGTTTTTCAGGATCCGGACGATCAACTCTTCATGCCTACGGTTGCCGACGATGTGGCTTTCGGGCCTCTCAACCTGGGGCTTCCCGCCGAGGAGGTGGAGCGGCGCGTTACGGAATCCCTTGCGCGGGTGGGTGCCGGACACCTGAGAGATAAACCCCCCTACCGCCTCTCGGGAGGGGAGAAAAAGCGGGTCGCCATCGCCACGGTCCTCTCCATGTCCCCGGACATCCTGGTTATGGACGAGCCGACCGCAGGGCTAGATCCCTTCGCCCGGCGTCAGCTCATGGGACTTCTGCGGGAATTCCGGCACACAAAGATTTTCACGAGCCACGACCTGGACATGGTGCTGGAGCTCTGCGAGCGGGTCATCGTACTCAGGGAGGGAACGGTAGCGGAGGATGGACCACCTGCTGAGATTTTCCGTAACTCCGAACTCCTTGAGTCCTGTCGCCTGGAACCTCCTTTTTCCATGCAGGGGTGCCCGATTTGCCGCGATGCCAAGCTGATGTAGCTGTGTCGGCCTAATGGGATATCAAGTCAGAATTATGAGAGTGGCGTTTATGGACATGAATTTCACCTTTGTTGCCCTCACTATTCTCTTTGCCTTAGCAGGTGAGGAGGCGTTTGCCGCTTCGTCAGTGGCAGATGCCGGTCAAACGGCGCAGGCCGGTGTGTGTCGGGAAGTTGTCGAGCTATCGCATCGTTATGATGCCGGAAGAGCGCTTCCCGAAACCATGACCGCCGAGGGAACGCCGTGCCCGAGAAGCGATGCGGCCGATTGCCTCATCAGTGTCATGGACAAGGTTCTGGCCAAATGCCGGAAGGAAGGTATGGCTGCTCTTGCGGCCGAGGACCGGGAGATGATTCTCCGGTTGCGGGATAACCTTGCCGACGAGTTGGAGAAGCACCACGGCTACCACTCCCTGCGGGAGCAGGTGGAGGCGATGCTGGCAAAGCCCGATCGCTACGATTATGAATATCGCCTCGGGGTGAACGGTTTTATGCGGGGAGAGGGGGGCGGCAACTTCCGGCTTCCCGATTCCGGTTATGTTCCCGATCATGCCGAGGGGCGTTTCCTTTACCGGGTTAAGCCCTATTTTTTCTGGCATCCGGCCGGTTGGCTCGACATTCACGCCGAAGGCCAGGGTTACGGCTACAACGGCGGCAGCCAGCAGCACAGTAAGGTTTCACTCTACCAGGGGTTCGTCGATATCCTTTGCCCCTCCTGCGAGGGGAACTCCCTGAAAGCGGGCCGTCAGGAGCTGGTTTACGGCAGCGCCTTCATGCTCGGCAGCAATTCCTTCTACCAGGGGCTTACATTCGATGCCCTGCGGTTGAGGCTTACGCCGGTGAAGCCCCTGACAGTGGATTTCTTCGGCGGCTGGTATGCAACGCCGTGGTCCGACGGCGTCGAGGGGAGTGTTGCCGGCGCTTATGCAACCTGGAACATTGCAGAGGGATATTCATTGGATGTCTACGGTTTCCGCGATACCGGCTCCGATGACCGCCATTCCGGCGAGCACCGGAACTCCGTCGGCCTGAGGGCCGCGGCGCACCTGGGGCCTGTTTTCATTGAGGTGGAGCCGGTATGGCAGCGGGGACGGCTTTACAATGGTGTAGACGGCAATGAGAGCATCAATGCCTGGGGTGGGCATGTGGATCTGTCCGCCGATGCTGAGTTTGCCGGCTTCACCAATCACTTCTTTGCCGGTGCCGCTTACGGTTCGGGGAGCCGCGACGCGGCTGACGGCGCGAGTGGCCGGAAAGAGTTCCTTAACCAGCTTACGGATTCGTCTCTCACTGGCGATATGGGCGTAGTGGGAGACCTCTCCGGATTGGACGTGGGAGAATACCATGCCAGTGGTCTCCAGATTTACACCATAGGTTGGGGGGTGGATATCTCAAAGGAGTTGCTCTTCTCTGCCACGGGCCGTTACTTTCTGGCCAACTACACTGCCGATGAAGCGAGTCGCCGCATCGGCCTCGAGACCGATTTCACGCTGACGTATGCAGTTAACGAGAGCCTCTCGGTTATAGCCGGTTACGACCGCTTCTTCACCGGCAAGTTTTTTCGTGATGCCTCCGTGAGAGATGACGATATTCACTATGGCTATCTGATGCTTCAGTTCGACTTGTCACACTCGGCGCCGAAGACGCCGGTCAAAAAGCCTGAGCGGTAGACAATCGTTTGCCATTGGGTTATCTTTCCCCTTGATACTAAGCATCAAGGGGGAGGATATGAAGAGAACCACTGCAATATTAGCCGCTGCTGTTATCCTGATGGCCGCTACTGTCGCCACTGCTGCCGACAAGGTTGCTCTGCCGAAGGGGTACGAAAAGTGGTCTAAAAGCTCGGACAAGGTTGTAAGCGACAAGTCGTCGCTTTTTTACGGCATTCACAACATCTATGTGGACAAGAAGACCATGCCTGCCTACCGGAAGGGGGGGGCGTACCCCGAAGGAAGTCGTTTCGTGGTGGTGCAGCACACCATCAGGACCGAGGGGGGTAAGGCCGTCAAAGGGAAAAAGAGCATGGTTGTCCTCATGAAAAAGGACAAGAAGCAGACCGCCACCGGCGGGTGGCTTTTTGCCGGCTTCACGGCGGAAGGAAAACCGTCCGGGGTGGACCCGGTGAAGAACTGTTTCGAATGCCATCTGAAGGAGGCAAAGGACCGGCATTTTGTCATTTCCCGCTATGCCGACTTCAAATAGCCACATTTGGGGGCACGACACAAGAAACGCCGCGGGCAACCGCGGCGTTTTCGCGTTTGTAGACAATGGGCGTTTTTTCTCTCAACAATCTGCACAAACGGCCGATAAGAAAATCTGTATGTGCTGTGCGTGAAAGGAGACTTCAGGCTTGAAGACGCTCATTGTCGAGGATGATTTCATAGCCCGCAGAAAGCTGGAAGAACTTTTCTCCCCCCTGGGCGAGTGTGACTTTGCCACAGATGGGGACGAGGCTGTGAATGCCTTCCGAGTCGCCCATGACGGGAAATGTCCCTATGACCTGATATGTATGGACATTATGATGCCGCCCCTGGATGGTTCTACGTTGCTGGAGGATATCAGGGATATCGAGCGGGAGTTGGGGGTTGCGTGCGCCCATGAAGTGAGGGTAATCATGACCACTGCCCTTGAGGATCCCAAGAACCTTGTGGACGCGCTGTACCGTGGAGAAGCGATATCCTATCTCGTAAAACCGCTTAACCGGCAGAAACTCTTAAAAGAAATTCGGCGTCACGGTCTGATGTAGTTTCTCCCCCCCACAGGTATTTATTTTGTAAGCTTTTACTCAAGATATTCCGCCGAGTGACGATAGAGTATACAGTCAGTGATTTTGTATAACTACCGGAACCGGCCAGTGGCGGATTCCGGAGGTGCTCCCATAGAAAAGGTGGTCCTTCCGTGGAACTATCGCTTTTGCGCAGATTCAAAGTTGCCTCTAACCAGTCCCCGGCAGATTCTGACCCTTCTTCTCCAGTTCCTGTTGTTCCTTCACCCATAACCTGTCATTTCGGAGAGTGGAACGAGCGTTGCTCCACCATCGGCAGCCGGCTTGCTCTTCTCAACGGTTCAACAGAGGAAGAGTTTCTCGCAATTGGTGCCCGGCTCCATGACTTTTATTCCAGGGCGACCCAGATAGAGGGGATGTCCCATGAGGTGGCCGACCTGATACTCGGCGAAGAGATCGGCCGCAACATGACTGCTCTTCACGGTATCGTTGACCGCATTACCGATTGTCTCTCCCGTGCCGACGAAGAAACTGGTCAAAGCACCACAACACTTCATACAATCCTCTCGTATATAGATAATGTGAACGAACCCCTGGAGGGATTTCGCAGGATTATCAAAAATCTCCACATGTTAAGCACTGCGGTTAAGATTGAGAGCGCGCGGCTTGGTGAAGGGGCGGCGGGATTCAATACACTTGCAGGTGATGTGGAGCGTCTTTCGTTTTCCATCAAGGAGAAGTCGACAGCGATTCTTGCAGAAAAGGATGCCCTTGCCGCCATGATTGGCGGGGCTCTTGCCCGTGTTTCCTCTACCGACACGGAACATCAACAAAATGTTCGCAACATTCTTGATAAAACCCGCACAGACCTCGCTGCCCTGGCTGATATAAACGACCGCTGCTCTGCTGCAGTCGGGGTCGTAACCTCCTCTTCCGCCGAGACTGCGGAAAGTATCGCCGAAGTGGTAACCTCGCTGCAATTCCACGATATAACCCGTCAGCAGATTGAACATGTAAAGGAAGCCCTTGACGAGGTGGGTCTGCAATTGACCGTTGAGCAGGCCGATCCGCTGAAAGTTGCCGGCGAGGCGGCAGACGTGGGTGAGCTTCAGGTGGCCCAACTGCGTCATGCCCGCGACGAGCTGTCGTTTGCCGTTGCGCGCATTATTGAAAACCTCCGTGACATTGCCCAGCTACAGACCCGGATGTCGGATGAAACCCGTGTGATGACCGGAACCGCAGACCAAGCAGGGCACTCGTTTTTCGTCGAAATGGAGACCGGCATAGGGCGTGTTACGGATGGCCTGGCAGTTAATGCTGAAGCTAACCGCAACCTGGCGTCTGCCATGGAGTCGGTGGTGTTGTCGGTGAGGAACATTGCCGGTTTTGTGACTGACATCGAGGAAATCGGTTCGGAAATTGAGCTGATCGCCCTCAACTCCCAGGTGAAGGCCGCCAATACCGGTGACGGTGGGGCTGCCCTCGGCGTGCTTGCCGAGTCGATCCAGCACCTGTCGGTCGATGCCCGTGCCCGGACCAGTGCCGTATCAGAAACCTTACGGAAGGTAACTGAGGTGACAGAGGGGCTGAACCGGGAGATTCACACCGATGTCCGCGTCATTGCCGAAGAGGTGGATGGCCTGATAGGAGAAATCAGGGATCTTCTCGGCTACGTTCGTGAGGTTAACGAGCGTATCCTCTGCCTTCTCGGTCGTGTCGATTCGGAGGTCCAGTCACTTTCTCACGATATCGACCTGGCTACGGGAGTGATGACGGTCCACGAAACATCGTCGGCGGTCATCGACGGAGTCCTTGCGGAGATCGAAAGCATCGTGCGTGAAGTGCGACAGTTTATACCCGCTTCGGCGGATCATGTGAAAGAGTTGCGGTTGCGGGAGTTGGCTGACCGGTACACCATGCACAGTGAACGGAAGGTTCACGATTCCCTGTTCAACGGGCAAGCCTCCAAAACTGTCCCGGTGCCGACGGCGTCGCCCGGTGGGGTAGTGGCTGACGATGGGTTCGGCGACAACGTGGAACTGTTTTAATGGCAGGAGAACTGGAGACCTGGGACCGGTAACGGTGAGGGAGAGACAATGGATGCATTGACGATAACAAGGGAACAGCCGGCAGATCAGGGGGCGCCCCTTGTCCTCATGGTCAGGGGCGATTTGACAATCCCTTTTGCCGGCGAGTTCAGGGTGGCGCTCCTTGAAGCCTTCAACGCGGCGGAAATGGTTGTCGTCAACCTGGATGAGGTCGGCTCCATCGATGTCACGGGGTTGCAGCTGCTCTGCTCGGCCCACCGGGAGGCCTGTGCCCGCAAGAAAAGCTTTGGTGTTGAAGGGCTCGTAACCCCCATACTGTCCGAGGTGGTGGAACTGGCCGGATTCCGGCGCCATGTGGGGTGTTCCGCTGATACTGGAAAAACCTGTGTCTGGATTGGAGGATGTGAATAATGGCCAAAACGATTATGACCGTTGACGATTCTGCCAGTGTGCGCCAGATGGTTGCCTTCACGCTCAAGCAGAACGGTTACGATGTGGTTGAGGCGGTGGACGGCAAGGATGCTCTGGGAAAACTGGGCGGCGTGAAGGTCGATATGGTGATTACCGACCTGAATATGCCTAATCTTGATGGCATAGGGCTCATCAAGGGAGTTAGGGCGCTGCCTGCCCATCGCTTTACCCCGATCATCATGCTCACCACCGAAAGCCAGGATACAAAAAAAGTTGAAGGAAAGGCTGCGGGTGCAACCGGTTGGATCGTGAAACCTTTCAAGCCCGAACAACTCATCGCGGTGGTGAAGAAGGTAATAGGCTGATGGACTCGCACCGGAAGGCATACAAGGAAGAGGCCTATGAGCTGCTGACCGAGCTGGAGTCGTCGCTCCTGGAACTGGAGGAGACGCCGGAGGACGCCGATCTGATTGGCCGGGTATTCCGGGCCATGCACACCATCAAGGGGTCGGGGGCCATGTTCGGTTTCGATGACATCGCCGGCTTTACCCACGAGGTGGAAACAGTCTTCGACATGGTCCGCAACGGCCGGCTCAAGGTCACGCGCGACTTGGTCAACCTTGCCCTCAATGCACGGGACCTCATCAAGGGGATGCTTGATGCATCTGACGGAGAAGGCGATGCGGTGGAGAGAAGCGCCACCGAAGCGGTTATCGCCGGGCTCAGGCAGCTTGTCCCTGGCGCGTCGGCCGATGGGGCAACGGCAGAGCCGTCCGCCCCGGTTACCCCCCCTGAATCAGAGGGCGAAAAGGCGGTTACTTATCGCATCCGCTTCGTGCCGTCCCCGGACGTGACTGTCAACGGCACCAATCCCCTGTTGCTCCTGGCAGAACTCCGCCAGCTCGGAGATTGCCGCATAGTTGCCCAGATGGCCAGGGTTCCCCGTCTGGAACAGATCGACGCTGAGAACTGTTACCTTTTATGGGACGTGATTCTGACCACCAAGCGGGGGATAGATGCCATTCGGGATGTATTCATATTCATCGAGGACGACTGCGATTTGAAAATCGACGTGATCGATGATGGCGGTATCCTGGATGTTGATGCCGACTACAAGAAGCTCGGCTTTATCCTTGTGGAGCGGGGCGATCTTGCCCCTGAGGATATGACGGCGATCCTCGCAAAACAGAAACGTTTTGGCGAGCTCCTCGTTGAACATGGCGTAATCCTTCCCGAGAAGGTCGAGTCGGCCCTTGTGGAGCAACAGCATGTCAAGGAGGTGCGCAAGGAACGCCAGACCCAGGAAAGCGCCTCCAGCATCAGGGTCCCGGCTGAGAAGCTTGATATCTTGGTGAACCTGGTCGGCGAGCTCGTCACCGTCCAGGCGCGCCTCTCCCAGACCGCTGCCGGCCGTGCCGACGCACTTCTTGTAACCATTGCCGAAGAGGTTGAGCGCCTCACCAACGAACTCCGCGACACGGCGCTAAATATCCGCATGCTTCCCATCGGCACCACTTTCAGCAAGTTCAAGCGCCTGGTACGCGACCTTTCGGTGGAGTTGGGCAAGGACATCGAGATGACCACCGAGGGGGCCGAAACTGAACTGGACAAAACGGTCATCGAGAAGCTGAATGATCCCCTGGTTCATCTTATCCGCAATTCCATCGACCATGGCATTGAAGCTCCCGACGAACGGGTTGCCGCAGGCAAGCCCCGCCAGGGGACAGTTCACCTGGCCGCCGTACACTCGGGTGACAGTGTCCTGATTACCATCACCGATGACGGAAAGGGGCTCGACCGTGAGGCCATTCGGGCCAAGGGAATCGAGCGGGGCATTGTCTCCGCCACGACCGAACTCTCCGACAAAGAGATATTCAGCCTCATCTTCGCCCCCGGTTTTTCCACCGCCAAGACCGTCACGAGTGTGTCGGGGCGCGGTGTGGGGATGGATGTGGTAAAGCGGGCCATCGAGGCCCTGCGGGGGACCATCGACATCCAGAGCGAACGGGGCGTGGGCACAGTAATCACCATAAAACTCCCCCTTACCCTGGCCATCATCGAGAGCTTGCTGGTCAAGATCGGCAATGACTGCTTCGTAATCCCGCTATCCATTGTGGAGGAGTGCGTTGAGTTGACCCGCGAGGATGTGCGTAATGCCCATGGCCGCAACCTGGCCACGGTTCGCGATCAGATAGTTCCCTATATTCCCCTGCGTGAGCGTTTCCTGGTGCGGGGCGAACAGCCTGAGATCGAGCAGATCGTTATCACGCAGTTCGGAGGCATGCGGATTGGCTTTGTGGTGGATAATGTCATCGGCGAGCACCAGACGGTAATCAAGTCGCTGGGCAAAATGTACCGGGACGTACATGGACTCTCTGGTGCAACGATCCTTGGAGACGGATCCGTGGCTCTTATCCTTGATATTCCTCACCTGGTACGCGAGGTGGAGAGGGAGCAGATGGCCAGTTGATGGAGACGCTCTTAAGAGAACACAAGAGCCGCCGCGATTGAAGAGTCGTGGCGGCTTTTTGGTGTTAATGGTTTTTAGTCGGGTTGCATGCGAGTTCTGCTGATGATAGCATTCTTGACGTGGCAGCCCTGTAGCCGGAAAATAGAGCTGAAACCTTTTGTTGAGAAAACATTCAGGATGATTTTTTTCAGACAGAGGAGTCGAAAGTGAACATCAGAGTGCTGATTGTCGATGATCATCAAATCATGCGCGAGGGGCTTAAACTGCTTCTTGAGAACAAGGATGGTTTCGAGGTTGTGGGGGAGGCGGAGAATGGCCGCCTGGCAGTTCATCTTGCACGTGAAGTTTCACCGCATGTAGTGCTCATGGATATTACCATGCCCGAGATGAACGGTGTTGACGCCACGCGTGCAATTGTCAAGGAATGTCCGTCGGTGCGGGTTTTAGCCCTCTCCATGCACGCCGAACGCAACTTCATCGAGGACGTCCTTGCCGCCGGCGCCAAAGGATTCCTTTTAAAGCAATGCGCCTTTGAAGAACTGGTTGGAGCAATACATCATCTGGTCAATGATCGGCACTATATAAGCCCTTACGTTACCGATATAGTGGTTACGGATTACCTTCACAGGCGCGACCGCTGTGAAGAATCCCCCCTAAACTGCCTCACCCCCCGCGAACGCGAAGTATTGCGGCTAATCGCCGAGGGCAATAACACCAAAGAGGTGGCTTTTGCTCTCAATGTCAGTGCCAAGACTGTTGAGACGCAGCGGAGCCATATCATGAAGAAACTAAAGGCCACCAGCGTTGCCGATTTAACCAAACATGCCCTCCGTGAGGGTCTCATTACTCTCACGTAACTGTATCTGTAAACCAGCGCAGGGAAAAGCCGCGGATTATTTCCGCGGCTTTTTTTGTGCGCTTGGTGGATTAGCCTTAAGGGAAATGGTGCCTTGCCATAAGGGATTCCCTGATGAAGATCATTTCATCTTATCCGAAAAGTAAAATGTATACGATATCGAGCGGATGCAAAGATATGCATTGAACAGTGGGGGGAGGCGAGTTGATTCAAGCTTGAGGGTCATTGTGTTTGCTGTTTTGCGGCAGCTTGCGGACAACTGACGTATGGAAGTGACTAACAGATACCAAAGGAGACACTGTATGACATGGTTCTACAATCTGAAAATAAGCAATAAGCTTTTGATTGGATTTATGATTATCGCATTCGTTGCCGGGGCGGTAGGCTTTATCGGGGTTGTTAATATCCGCAAAATAGATGCGGCAAGTACCATGATGTATGAAAAAATAACACTTCCAATTGCGGAAATGGGGAACGTCTCCACTGATTTTCAGCGAGTTCGCGTAAACCTCGCCAAGATTCTGCTTGAAACCGACAAAAATAAAATTGAGAAATTTAACGATGATATCAAGCAGCTGAGTGCAGAAATTACCAAATCCAGCGAAGAATACGAAAAAAACATACTCGACGCAGATGGTAGAGCCCTGTACAAGGAGTTTGGCGACACCCGCAGCGTATTCCGACCCCTGATCGCCAAAATAGTGGCATTAGCGGAAGCCGGGAAAAAAGAGGAGGCGGCTGCCCTCTACAACGGCGAAGCAACCACTGCGGCAATGGCTGAACTGGCGGCCATAAACAAGCTGGTGGATTATAATATAAAAATGGCCAAGGAGACGGCCGCAAATAATGCATCCCTGAGTGCCAGTGCCGTGACATTCACCATTACCATGGCCGTTGGCGGCATCATCCTGGCAATATGCCTGGGCGTTTTTATCGCCCGCATTATCTCCCAGCCCCTAAGGGAGGCTGTTGAAGTTTCCAATAAACTTGCCGATGGCGACCTTACCGTTTCTTTTTCTGCTAAAAGCAAGGACGAAACGGGTCAGCTTCTGACGGCAATGTGGAATATGGTCGAAAAACTGAAAGTTGTGGTTGTGGATGTGAAAAATGCTGCCGATAACGTGGCTGCCGGCAGTCAGGAACTCTCTTCGGGGAGTGAAGAAATGAGCCAGGGTGCCACCGAACAGGCGGCAGCCGCTGAAGAAGCATCAAGCAGCATGGAGCAGATGTCCTCCAATATCCGCCAGAATGCCGACAACGCCACCCAGACCGAAAAAATCGCGGTCAAGAGCGCCGATGATGCGAAAGAGGGGGGCAAGGCGGTATCCGAGACGGTTCATGCTATGAAAGAGATTGCCGGAAAGATCTCCATCATCGAAGAAATCGCCCGCCAGACGAACCTGCTGGCGCTCAACGCTGCCATTGAAGCGGCCCGGGCCGGAGAGCACGGCAAAGGATTCGCGGTGGTGGCCGCCGAGGTGCGAAAGCTTGCTGAGCGGAGCCAACTCGCGGCTGGAGAGATAAGCGAACTGTCGGCGTCCAGTGTTCAGGTGGCGGAGGCCGCCGGGGAGATGCTGATCCGGATGGTGCCCGACATCCAGCGGACTGCCGAACTGGTTCAGGAGATCAGCGCCGCCTGCAAAGAGCAGGACAGCGGCGCAGAGCAGATTAACAAGGCGATCCAGCAACTGGATCAGGTAATTCAACAAAATGCCAGCGCCAGCGAAGAAATGGCTTCCACAAGCGAAGAGCTTGCGAGCCAGGCGGAGCAGCTTCAGTCGACCATTGCATTCTTTCGCGTTGACCAGGGCGCGGTAGCCGGAAGAAGTGCAGCAATGAAGAAAGCAAAACCAGCCCACAAGGTCGAAGTGAAGCATTTGGGGACGAGCCATGCCAATGGCTATGCGAACGGCTACCGCAAAGAGCAAGCGGCTGCCAAGAAAATTGCGGTAGGCGGCGGTGTTGATCTCGAGATGGGAAATGACAATCTTGACGATCAGTTCGAAAAATTTTAGGAGGCAGCCCCATGGCCGTGTCAGAGATAACGGAATCGCGGCAGTATCTTACTTTCAGTCTGGACGACGAGATTTTTGCCGTTGATGTTGCGAAGGTCCGGGAAATCCTTGAGTTCAGCACCATTACCAAGGTGCCCCAAACTCCTGGCTTCATGCGTGGTGTCATCAACCTGCGGGGTAGCGTTGTGCCGGTGATCGACATGCGGCTGAAATTCGGCATGGCCGAGACGGAGCGCACCGTAAATACCTGTATTATCGTTGTGGAAATTGCCTCTTGTGAGGAAACCATCGTGCTGGGAATGCTGGCTGATTCGGTACAAGAGGTGTTCGAGATGGAGCCCGAGAGCATTGAGCCGGCACCCCGCATCGGGATGAAGCTGGATACCTCATTCATCATGGGAATGGGAAAACACGATGAGCAGTTCATTATCATTCTCGACATTGATCAGGTGTTCGGCAATGATGACTTGACTGTCATAAACGCACGGGAAGAGGTGGCTGTGAACGGCTGATAGCGCACCTGCGTGCTGATCGAACAAAAAACAGCTTAGGCTGAATGAGGCCCCTTGCTTTGGTTAAATGCCAAAGTATGGGGCCTCTTTTGTATGGGCGACTGACCCATGCGCCTATCATCTAACCTCAGAAAATATGGTTTACTCTCCCCTGAAAATCAAAAAACATCAAATACTTCTGTTTGAATAAATACCATTTAAAACATTGACTTAAGTAATAATTAATTACAAGTACTGTCATAATGCACTTATTGCCGAGTAACAAGTGTGTCTGTAGTGCATTGTGTGCACAGATATCGTTGTAAACAAAAGTGTTGCGTTTGTCGAAGCAATATTTGTTAAACACACGACTGAGATTTTAGTGTCAGGATTAATAATAAAGTTGAAAAGCTTTGCCGTAACAAAAGAGAACTCACGAATTATGTTGGATAAAAATAATTGGCGTGTGTTAAATTTTTTTTTAGTAGACTTAAATAAAGTTAATCATTGTTTGTAGCATTTTGTAAGCTGCTTATTATGTTGGGTTTTAGGTGACAGCTGTCGGTCTGTATGTTGAATTTGTAACAAAATTGGTTAATTAAGTGGAATAACCGTAAAGTTTTGTGTGTTATTGCCGATAAATGCATCGTGAGTAATATAAGTGATTCATCATGGGCAAAAGCATAAGAGAATGATGACGGTCCTTGGTGTGCGTGGTGTTGATAGTGTCGTGGCACTGCAACAGGTGGGGACCAACGACTACAAGCAGTCTGGAGGTTGTCAATGCTGAAGAATCAGAAAATCGGTACGAAGTTGTCAATTGGATTCGGCTTGCTGGTGCTGTCACTACTGATTGTAGGAGTTGTCGGCTACTGGTCTGCAAAGGAACTTAAAGCCCAGATGGACGATGCGGTGAAGGTGGATGCCGAGCTTGCTCTCTCCGGCCAGCGGGCGCGGGCAAACGTCAATATGTTGCGCCGTTACGAGAAGGATATGTACATCAATATCGATAGCCCCCAGAAAATGGATGAGTACCGCAAGAAGTGGGATGAAACTTTTGATCACGCAGTGGGGCGGCTCGATGCCATCGACAAGATACTGGATCAGGCTGACTTTGATGCTGCCAAAGAGAAGGAAATGATGGCAACCCTCAAAAAGGATCTGTTTGCGTATGCCGAGGGGTTCAAGAAGGTGTACGAAGAGATACGGGCCGGAAGTATAAAGACGACGTCGGATGCTAATAAGGCCATTGGAGCCGTAAAGGACGAAACCCACCGTTTCGAGGCTGGAGTAAACGATTTTGCGACTAACTCCGTGAAACGTACCGATGAGATGATCGAGATTTCCGACAGCCTTGCGACGAAGGTTCAAATGGGCCTGATTATCGTGCTTGCTGCGGCAATTATCCTGGCAGTTATCATTGCCGTGCTCCTGACCCGAAGCATAACACGGCCGCTGCAAAAGGCCGTGGAGGTGTCCAACGCCCTTGCAGAGGGGAACCTGACGGTGGCGGTGGAGTCTGACAGCAAGGATGAGACCGGCCGCTTGCTGGAGGCCATGAATGCCATGGTTGAAAGGTTGCGGGGGGTTGTGGCGGACGTGAAGGTTGCTGCAGATAACGTAGCTGCCGGAAGCCAGGAGCTTTCATCCAGCAGTGAGGAGATGAGCCAGGGGGCAACTGAGCAGGCTGCTGCTGCCGAGCAGGCCTCCAGCAGCATGGAGCAGATGGCTGCCAATATCCGGCAGAATGCCGATAATGCCACGCAGACTGAAAAAATCGCGGTCAAGAGCGCTGATGATGCCAGACACGGTGGTCAGGCCGTGGCTGAAACCGTTCATGCCATGAAGGAGATTGCCGGAAAAATCTCCATCATCGAAGAAATCGC
>MTLE01000713.1_pt2 | contig 24684 bp, 22 predicted proteins | sample 1982461 | NCBI WGS metagenome assembly MTLE01 (sample SAMN05712605, study PRJNA340218) | biofilm metagenome | isolation source: sample SPL anode biofilm adapted to -200 mV | place: USA | collected 2012-02-03
GCCTTGATGTTCTCCTGGAGGATCGACTTGCTGGGGTACTGCCCCATCTCCAGGCGGGAGAAGCCGCGGAAGGAGTCCGAGTCCTCGAGGTGAAAGGCCAGCTCTTCGTAGGTGAGCTGACGATACTGCTTCAGGATGGCGCAGCGTAGCACCTGCTCGGCGGTCATCCCTTCCCGTCCGGTAGTGGGACGCGCACAGCGCACCAGATCCAGATAGGCCAGTTCCACCACCTTGGGAGTGGAATCAAGCACCTGGGAAATCTGCTCCAACTCCTTTGCGATCTTGTTTCTGGCCATGGTCGTGAACAGGTTCAGCTGGGGATTGAATTTTCGGCGCATGTGGGAAGCCTTCCAAGTAAATAGCGTAATGAAACCAGCTTGTTGGCTTCGCATTCTACCACAGGGCGCCTGAAAACTTAACCAAATATTCGGAATATCTCGAGATATTTCAAACCATTACAGTTTCCGGACGGAAACTATCTATCAACATGCCGTAAGAAGGGCCTCGCAGCATTGGAAGCTTTACGCTTGCTGTTCGAGGGGAAATGGCCTCCGTTCATGATGGAAGCTGTGTAGTTACAAGTAGCAAAATACTTTCGGAGACGCTCAGAATGACAACTAGTCGATTTCAAATTCTTTCCCTTGATGGGGGCGGTATTAAAGGCATATTTTCAGCTGCTGTGTTAGCCGCTATTGAAGAAGACTTAAATATTGACGTCACTGATCATTTTGATCTTATTGCAGGTACATCTACAGGGGGTATTATAGCAATTGCCCTAGGAATTGGTCTTCGTCCACGTGAAATTGTAGAATTTTATATGAATGAGGGTCAATCAATATTCCCTCGTCAGTGTGGATTAAAATCACTTCAACATTGGATCATGCGAAAGTTCTCTTCTAAGCCACTTGAGGATGCTTTGAAGCGTTGTTTTAAAGAAATAAAATTTGGTGATAGCAAGAAAAGATTAGTCATACCGTCTTATAATCTTGGTGAAGATGATGTTTACATTTTTCGTACACCTCACCATGAAAGTCTTAGACATGATTATAAAGTTTCGGCTTGGAAAGTTGCGAAATCGACAAGTGCGGCTCCGACTTTTTTCCCGTGTGCGAGAGATGTCGACTGCCTTAGACTGATTGATGGCGGTGTTTGGGCGAATAACCCAGCACTTGTTGCTGTTACTGAAGCAATTGGTACGCTCAGGATCAAGCTTGAAAATATACATGTATTCAGTATAGGAACATCGAATACCATTAACCATCGCAAGAAAAGACTTAATTCTGGCGGAATTATTTCTTGGGCAAGGGGTAGTGCAGCAATTGATGTAATTATGCGTGGGCAAAGTATCGGGGTAAATAATCAAATCAATTATTTACTTGGAAAAGGCCACGTCGAACGGTTAGATCCTAAAGTAGCGGCAGGTGAATTTTCTTTAGATGGTTTTCACAAGGCGGAAGATCTTATTGCAAAGGCAGCACACCACAGCCGTTCACTAATACCAACTTTCAAGGCAAAGTTTGCAGAACATATTGCTCCTGCTTTCGTTCCACTTTATAAATAATAAAGTATTTAAATGTTTTTGAATTTATATTTCCAGTATTTTACACCATTCAATCCTAAGAGGTTCGAACATGACTGATATTCCGAAAGTGTTTGAAGAAAGAGAAGTATTGTCTTGTGAGCGACTTGACGAGGTTCGTGCAAGCATTAGTAAGTTAGATGAACTCAAGAGTTTTAAAGATCTGACCGTTTTTGGGGCTGGTTCATATGCTCGACATGAAGCTAGCAAATACTCTGACATAGATTTGTTTTTTTTGTGCAGAAAGGGCAGGAATAAACAGATCAACCCAAGAACCAAAGAATTACGGATGTTCGGAAAAATGATAGAAGTTGTTGAACAACTTAAGTTCCCAAACTTTTCAAATGATTGTCAGTACTTGAATGTTCTTAGTACAGGAGACATTCTTCAACACCTCGGGAGCCCGACAGACGATCACGAAAACTACTTTACAGCACGAATGCTGTTACTGCTGGAGAGTAAGTGCCTTTACGGTGATAAAATCTACAACAAGGTTATTGCTGAGATCGTGCATTCATACTTTGCAGACTATCCAAATCACTCACATGAATTTCAGCCAATTTTTTTGCTTAACGATATCTGTCGTTATTGGAAAACGCTTTTACTCAACTACGAGAATAAGCGTAATAGAATAAAAGAAACGGATGAACAAAAAATTAAGCAACGGGTTCGGAACTTCAAGCTTAAATTCAGCAGAATGACAACTTGTTTTGCCACAGTTTCTGCAATTGGGAGCTACGACACACCAGTAACAGAGGCACAGGTTGTCAGACTTGTACATCGCACACCTCGGGAACGACTCCAAGACATCATAACACATGTACCATCCGCAAGAGATGAAGTACAAAACATCCTTGCAGAGTATGCTTGGTTTCTAGAAAAGACAGGTCTTCCAACAGAAGAGTTGCAGAGCTTATTCCGTGACAAACAAGGGCGTACTGATATGTTTCAGAAAGCAAACGAGTACGGAAATTTGATGTTCAAACTACTTCAGAAGCTTGATAAAAAATCAAATGGCAAAGGTGATCTTTTGCGTTATTTGGTGATATAAAATGCCCGCAGTTTTAGTACTTTTCATAAATGACGCTATAGTCGGACCATGCTTAGAGCTTGTTCGTAAAGTATGTGATCCTAAATCGACATCAAGACCACACGTAACTGTAAGATATGTGGAAAAGCTTGAGAAGAATATCCCCCAATTTTATTATGATAAGCCGATCTCTGATATCGACTTTGTTGAGCCTGGTGCATTTGGGCTAATAGAAAAAACTGTGCAGTCCAACCGAACTGTATTCATTAAATGTGCATCAGAGGCGCTTGAGAATTTGTCGCATAAACCCCACTACCCAGACAGTGTGTTTCACGTCACCTTATATGACGGTCACTCTGTTGAATTTGCAGAAGATTTGCTCCAAATGGTAAAGGGGTTCGATTGGAACTTTAGAGTAGCACTTCCTGAGAACACTCGATTGGATAGTATCGAGATTAAGAAGCGGCGGAAAAAGGCAGAGCGTACTGCTACTACCTCAGTGTTCAGCGACAAACTGAAATCGCTATTCGAGAAAATAACGAATAAAACCCTGAACGAGGAATATTTAGCAAGCCTTTCCCCCGAAAGCCGTCTAGAAATAGCTCGTGAAATTTGTGCATATTTACATCTAAAAACCGCACATTATCCAAAGAGAACAAATACCCAAAAGTTGATTCATGGTGTTGGCCTAACGGCAATTGTGCCGCAAAAAAAAGCTCAACCTGAACGCTCATACGAACAAACGCAAGATTCATTATTCCCAGAAATGAACACAAAGTGGACTGGCAACATCCATCCACTAAAGGTAAATAAAGTTGGTCTTTACCTTACACCACCGGAACTTGCCAGAGATATCGTTGAATATAGCTTAAGCCTACTTGGCACACCACTACCTGAAATTCATTTCGGAGATCCAGCTGTAGGTACGGGAGTCTTCTTTTCGGCACTCAGCCAAGCTCTCCAAAAAGAGCAAATTGCATCCGCTATAGGAATTGAATTAGATGAAAAACGAGCGACTGCTACGCGCGAACGTTGGTGTCACAGGGGGTTGGAAGTAATACAAGGAGACTATCTGCATATGGAACGGTTGCCTCCGAGGTCGCTGATTCTTGCGAATCCACCTTATGTTAGATACCAACATATTGAACCACATTATGGCCAAAAATTGCGGGAAAGAGCATCCATAAACATGGAGATGAAAATAAGTGGACAGGCAGGATTATATGTTTATTTTCTCCTGCTCAGTCATGAATGGATGGCACCAGATGCAGTTGCAGCATGGCTGATTCCTACTGAATTTATGGAAACAAAGTATGGCGAAGCAATTAGGCACTATCTAACTTACAAAGTACAATTGATAAGGATTCACCGGTTTAGTGCAGGTGACGCTCAATTTGAAAACGCACTTGTTTCCTCTGCAATCGTTGTCTTCAGAAACCGCTTGCCAATGGAAGGCCGATCAGTTTTATTGACCTTAGGTGGTTCTTTAAATAAGCCAGAGCTTATAGAAAGCGTGACGGTGAATGAACTTAGGCTTGAGAAGAGATGGTCAATACCAAGAAAAAGTCCTCTATTAGTACCAGCATTGGGGCCTAGGTTAGGTGAATTGTTTACGGTAAACCGTGGAATTGCAACAGGTGCGAACAATTATTTTATAATGGAAAGGGCAGCAGCAGCTAAAAATGGGATTCCAGAGTGTGCTTTGCGACCTATTCTGCCCAAATCTAGAACACTTAAAACAGATATTGTTGAGAGTGAGGAAGACGGCTATCCCAGTATAACACCACAATTATGCTTGCTTGATTGCTATTTGAAGGAAGAAGAAATTAGAAGTAAGTATCCGCAACTAATGAATTTCCTAGAAACAGCTGAAGAGTTGGGTGTTACAAAAAGCACCCTAGTAAAACGTAGAAAGCCATGGTATCGCCAAGAGAGAAGAGAACCACCTCTGTATTTTTGTACCTATATGGGGCGTGGTGGACAAGATGTTCCTCCAATACGTTTTATATGGAATAAATCAAAGGCGATTTCAACGAATGCCTATTTGATGCTTTATCCACGTGAAAAGCTGGCTGACCTACTATCAAGTCGACCTGAGTTTCAGGCAGAGATTTACACACTTCTTCAAGAAGTAGCTTTGAGAGGACTGAGTGAGCACGGGCGAGTATATGGAGGAGGACTCCGCAAAATTGAGCCAAGAGAATTATTGGATGTGCGGATGCTAACTTTTCCAAAGTGGTTGGAAGAAGTAATTGATAGACAGTTGTTTTGACAATCACAAGGAAATAAAGTAAGGGGCAGCCACTGACTGCTTTACCACGACTGGCGGCCGTGTTACTTCTCCATACAGATTCTCACTGAACTGGGAGGCACTGGGAGGCACACGCTGCTTGCTATTTTGCTAACGTTGAAGCTGATAAATTGGGGGCGTATTTGACATTTAAGCATCGTACGGCTGGTTAAAATATTTGTTGAACCTTATCCCACAGCACAACTAGTCGCTTTTGCATCAACTTTTCAATTAATCCAAGGTAATTCCATGGCTACACTCATACCAAGTATTACCACATGCAAATTTGACTCATCCGGCGAAGGACGTTTTGCCCGCCTGCTGGAAGCAAAGCTGGAGGACGATTATCTCTGCTGGTACAACGTCCCAATCGGCCCTGGTCGGCTGCATCCCGATTTTATCATTCTTCACCCTCAGCGTGGCGTGCTGATCCTTGAAGTCAAGGATTGGCGCCTGTCTACGATCCAGACCATCAATAGCCTAGAAGCGACCATAATTGTTAACGGTAGTCCTGTAAAACAAAAGAACCCGCTGGAGCAGGCGCGCACGTATGCCATGGCCATTGCGGATATCCTGAAAACCGATCCACAACTGGTCTGGACTGAAGGCCGTCTTCAAGGAATGCTGCTCTTTCCGTGGGCCTTTGGAGTTGTCCTCACCAACATAACACGCAGCGAATTCGACCAAACCGACCTTGGGGAGGCAATAGAGCCGCACCACGTACTCTGCAAGGACGAGATGGCCCCGTCTGTCGAGTCGATGGCATTTCAGGAATGCCTCTGGGGAATGTTTCCCTTCAATGCCCGGGGGATATTGACGCTGCCGCAGATTGAGCGGGTGCGCTGGCATCTCTTCCCGGAAATCCGTTTACCCTACAAGCAGGCGTCTCTTTTCGATGACCTCGAAGACCAGCCTCAAAGCCTCCCCGACATCATGCGGGTGATGGATATCCAGCAGGAACAGCTTGCCCGCAGTCTGGGAGATGGACATCGCGTTATTCACGGGGTGGCCGGATCCGGAAAAACGCTTATTCTCGGCTACCGTGCCCAGCATCTGGCCAAGGTCAGCAACAGACCGATTCTGGTGCTCTGCTTCAACAAACTGCTGGCCCAACGATTGGAGCATTGGATGCGCCTGAAGGAGGTGCACGACAAGGTTCATGTCCGTCATTTCCATGCCTGGTGCGGGGATCAGTTGAGGGCCTACCATGTGCCACTCCCCCGTAACTGCGAAGGCGCCGGTGAATATTGCGATGAACTGGTTGACACTGTCATTCGAGAGGTTGACCGAAAGTTCATTCCTGCCGGGCAGTATGATGCGGTCATGATCGACGAAGGGCACGACTTCCGCCCCGAATGGCTCAAGCTGGTGGCGCAAATGGTCAATCCCCGGACCAATTCTCTGCTGGTACTGTACGATGACGCCCAGTCGATTTACGACACCCGCAAAAAGGGAAAGTTCAGTTTCAAGAGCGTTGGCATCCAAGCCCAGGGACGCACCACCATCCTCAAGGTGAACTACCGCAATACCCACGAGATTCTTGATTTTGCTGCCGGTTTTGCCCGCCAATTGTTGGCCCATGAGGATGCCGAAGAGGACGGTATCCCGCGTATTGCCCCGGTTTCAGCCGGACGACGCGGCTCAAGGCCGGTTCTGGTCAAATTGCCTACCATGCGCAGCGAAGCGGATGAGATCGCCCGGCGGCTTAAGGAGGCGCATCAAAGTGGCGTTGCATGGCGGGATATGGCGGTTTTGTATTGGGATAGTAAGGACAGGGTCGAGTTATTTCGCGCTCTCAAGGAGCAGGGCATATTTGTTGTTGGCAAGAATTCCATCAGCTTTGCCGGGGAGGATGCCAAAGTACGTTTTCTCACCATGCATGCCAGCAAGGGACTGGAGTTCCCGCTGGTCGCCATCATGGGGGGCAGGATTGCGGAAAGGGCCAAGTCGGACATGGAGGCTGCCAAGCTGCTCTATGTGGCAATGACCCGTGCCACGTCGCAACTGGTGATGACAGTTGCCGGAGAGGAGAGCAAGCAGGGCATGTCGAAGGAAGCATGCTTCCATGCCAGCCAAGATCAAGTACAGCAAAAAACCTCAACCGTTTCGGCTTTCCCACGATGATCACTTTGCCGGTCACCATGCTCCGGAACCGTGGTCACGTTGCCAGCGGAATGCCGGTTACGATCCCTCCGGAATCGCGGTCCTCTTGGACCGGAATACGCAACCCATCCCGCATCATCGCCGCCAACAGCCATATCCTGGCCGTCAGGGATGCCTTCCCCGTTTCCCCCGGCCATACCCTGGTTATCGCCAGAAGACACATCGCCTCATTGTTCGAGGCGATCCGGGAGGAACGGGGGGCAGAACTGATCGGACGCTACCAGGTGACTCTTGTCAGAATTAATCGGTTAAGTGGTTCTAAACGATGACGAATCGCTACGCTACATCCCCTCTGCCCGAAGATCAGTACGAGCCCGGCTCGAACGGCACTGTACTGCGCAATCTGCTGGGCATAACGAGCAGGGAGGAGATGGAACTCCACGAAACCACCGCACTGTGGATTCTGCAGGGTAAACTGCTTGAGGAAGTCTCGCCGGATCAGTCATTCACCGTTGAAGACATCTGCGAAATGCACAAGAGATGGCTGGGAAAAATATATCCGTGGGCGGGAATCCCCCGCGGTGTCAATCTGAGCAAAGGCGGTTTTGACTTCGCCATGGCGCGATTCATTCCCGCGCTGTTGGAGGCGTTTGAGGCAAAACAATTACGAACCTACACCCCGTGCTTATTTGGCGGTCACGACGAGGTTGCCCATGCGCTGGCGGAAGTACATGTGGAGCTGATGTTGATTTATCCGTTTCGTGAAGGGAATGGGCGATTGGGACGAGTCTTGGCAACACTGATGGCCCTGCAGGCCGGGCTGCCGCAACTGGAATTCAGCGAGATGATTGGTTTCAGGCGGGATGAATATTTTGCTGCCGTGCGTGCCGGCTTGGACAGGAATTATCTACCGATGAAGAATCTGTTCAGGGATGTAATCGAGAGGAGCGTTTGTCTCTGGAATGAACAGTGATGTGGTCCGCATGAACAAAATAGCCGGTTTTTGAGTCGCGTTTGATCTTGATTCCCTCGATCTCGGAAGATGTCTCGATGTTACGGGCCATAGCCTCTTCCCGCTTTTTGGGATCTTTCAGATAGGGATTTGTGGTGAGCAGAGATCTTTTCATGGTGCTAAAATAGCATGCTTTGTGCCGGATTTCCATTGTTTGTATGCTCGACTGCCGGAAGGGCGGCATAACTACACCACGGGCTTTTTATCTGGACTATCCAATTGTAGGTTCACTGCGTCCACAATTGACCTGGACCTATTACCACCTTCTGCTGCGGGTAGAGAAGGAGTGTGCCAGGAATTTCTATCTCGAAGATTGGTGCCTGGAAAATCATTGACTTTGACCGGAGAACATTTGACCGCACAAGACTTTCTGAAAAAGTGCCTGTTTCTGGATCTTGAAACTGACGGCAGTAGGCTCTATCATATCGGCGCCATATATTCCGGACAGGTATTTGAACGGAAAGGGCGCTTCGACCCCCTGGCGTCCCTGAAAGAGTTGGACGAGTTTGCATCCGGGGCGGAATACGTTCTCGGTCACAACCTCCTGGGCCACGATTTGCCGGTTCTTGAATCCCTCCTGCCCAAGCTCGACCTTCTTCGCAAGCCGGTAGTAGACACCCTGTATCTCTCCCCCCTCGCTTTCCCCGAAAACCCCTATCATCGTCTGGTGAAGGATTACAAACTGGTCCGCGATTCCATCAATGACCCTGTTGCCGACGCGCGGCTGTCGGCTTCCGTTTTCGGCGATCAGTGGGAAAGCTTCATAACCACTGGCATGTCCAACGGAGATATCCTCTCCTTCTACCGCTACTGTTTCGAGGAAAACAGCGCCTCATCACTCCAGAGCAGCGGCTTGAATGGTGTCTTCTCCGCGCTGGGTGCCGGACGGATTTCCGAAAATGAAGCTTTCGACATCTTCCAAAAGTATGCGAAGGGCAGGGCGTGTGAAACCGCTGTCACCATGGTTGCCTTCAAATACCTCCTCCCCCCGGACAAGCGGCCGGCGCTTGCCTATTGCCTGGCCTGGCTGACGGTGGCAGGGCACAACTCCGTCCTCCCTCCCTGGGTGCGGCATCGCTTTCGTGACATTGTCCCGATTCTTCGGGAGCTGAGGGATGTACCTTGCGCCACTCCAGACTGCGGCTGGTGCCGTGCTGTCCACAACCCAGTAAAGCAGTTGAAGACGTTTTTCGGATATCCGGCCTACCGCGATACGCCGGCGACCGCCGATGGCACAAGCCTTCAGGAGGCGATTGTCCGTTTTGGCATGGGGGATAAACCTCAACTCGCCATTCTCCCCACGGGAGGCGGCAAATCCCTCTGCTATCAGATCCCCGCCCTGGCCCGCAACTTTCGCCGTGGTGTTCTGACCATTGTCATTTCCCCCTTGCAGGCGCTGATGAAGGATCAGGTGGACGGCCTTGCGGCAAAGACCGGCACCATGTTTTCCGCTGCAATTTACGGCATGCTGACCCCACCGGAACGGGGTGACGTACTGGAGCGGGTGAGGCTGGGCGATATCGCCATCCTCTACGTTTCTCCGGAACAGCTACGCAATAAGTCACTTGCCGACGCCATCAGCCAGCGAGAAATCGGCTGCTGGGTATTCGACGAGGCTCACTGTCTGTCAAAGTGGGGGCATGATTTCCGTCCCGATTATCTCTTTGCGGCCCGGTTCATCCGTGAATTTGCCCAAAGGCAGCAAACACCCATACCGCCGATTGCCTGTTTCACCGCAACCGCAAAACGCGACGTGATGGAGGAGATCACCGACCATTTCCGACGGGAACTGGGACAGGAGTTGGAAGTTTTCGAGGGAGGTGTTGAGCGCCACAATCTCTCTTTCGAAGTCCAACTGATACAAGGCGCCGAGAGGTATGAACGAATCCATGAAACCCTGGCTGAACGTCTCCCTCAACCAGAGATGGGGTCAGCGGTAATTTACGCTGCAACCAGGAAGGAGACGGAAAATATCAGGGATTTCCTGCTCAAGAAGGGGTGGCCGGTCGAGGCATACCATGCCGGGCTGGAGGTGCCTGAAAAGCGTCGCGTTCAGGATGACTTCATCAGTGGCAAGACACAGGTGATCTGTGCCACGAATGCTTTCGGCATGGGGATCGACAAGGACAACGTCCGGTTGGTAATTCATGCGAATATCCCCGGTTCTCTGGAAAACTATATTCAGGAAGCGGGCCGGGCCGGCAGGGATACTCAAGATGCAGAGTGCGTTCTGCTCTACGACGAGCAGGACATTGAGACCCAGTTCCGACTGGGGGCCATGTCACAACTCACCCAACACGATATCAGTCAAATCCTCCGCGGGTTGCGGCGAGCTAAGCGGAGCAAGGACAACGAGATCGTCATCACCGCTGGAGAACTCTTGCGGGATGAACAGGTTCATACCGGGTTTGGCACCGAAGACAATATGGCCGACACCAAGGTAAAAACGTCGATTGCCTGGCTGGAACGGGCGGGTCTGGTTGAACGGAACCAGAATAATACCCGGGTATTCCAGGGACAGCCACTGGTCAGGAATCTGGAGGAAGCGGAGGCAAAAATATCCTCTCTGAACCTTCCGGAAAAGCAAAAGAAGCGCTGGATTGCCGTGCTGGGCGCGCTGTTCAATGCTCGAAAAGACGAAGGAATGAGTGCCGATGAACTGGCCGAGCTGCCCGAATTCAAAGCGCAACCAAGCGAGGGGCCTGAACAACGCTCCGTAGCCGGCGATACGAAAACCGTGCTGCGGGTTCTGCACGAAATGGCCGAGGCGGGCCTGATCAAGCAGGGGCTCCTCCTGAACGCCTATGTCCGGTACAAGGTCGGCGATCATTCCCGCCTGCGTTTTGAAAAGGTCTGCTCTCTGGAACAGGCAATGCTCAAGGTTATGCAGGAAGCCGAGCCGGACGCCGAGGGGTGGCTCGATCTCTCTCTGCGGCGTCTGAATCAGCGGCTCGTGGATGCAGGGTATGACAGTATTCCCGAGACCCTGCGAAATCTGCTGAAGAGCCTCTCCCTTGACGGCAAAGGACTGGCGGGAAATCGCGGCAGCCTTGAACTGCGGTACTGGAGCCAGGACCAGTATCGCGTCAAGTTGAATCGGAAGTGGGCTGATCTTATGACGACCGCTGAACGGAGACGTGAGGTGGCGCGGGTCGCCCTGGACGCGCTTTACGCAAAAATTCCGGAAAATACCGCCGCCAGCGCCGAGCTCCTGGTGAACTTCTCTTTGGATGATATCTCCATGGCACTGCGCGGTGATCTCATCCTGCATGGCCTGATCAAGGATGTCCTTGGCGCCATTGATCGCGCCCTCATGTTCCTCCACGAGCAGAAGGTGATTGTTCTGCAACAGGGACTCGCGGTATTCCGGCAGGCCATGACGATCCGCATCATGCCGGAGGAGAGCAAGCGGCGCTATAGCAAGGGCGACTTCAGTCCCTTGGAGCAGCATTATAAAGAGCGGATTTTCCAGGTTCATGTCATGAACGAGTATGCCCGGCTGGGACTGGAGAAGATTCAGCAGGCGATAAGCCTTGTGTCCGCGTATTTCACCATGGATCGCACCAGCTTTGTGCAGCGTTATTTTTCCGGTCGCAAGGAGGTCGTCGACCGGGCCACCAGCCAGGCCTCCTATCACCGCATCGTGGATAATCTGGCCAATCCGGTTCAGGTTGCGGTCGTGGCGGCGCATCCGGAGGAAAACATGCTGGTGCTGGCAGGTCCCGGTTCCGGCAAGACACGGGTTGTGGCGCATCGATGCGCTTATCTGCTGCGGGTGAAGCGAGTACCACCGCGGAGCATTCTCGTCCTCTGCTTTAACCGTAATGCCGCCAATACCCTGCGTCGCCGCATTGTCGATCTGGCAGGACCCGATGGGAAGGGGGTTACCGTCCAGACCTACCACAGTCTGGCAATGAGATTGACCGGGTTGTCCTTTGCCGAGCGTGCGGTGCGAAAGAAAATTGATACCGACGATTTCAAGACGGTAATTTCCGACGCCGTTCGACTGCTGAGTGGCGAGGTTGAGTTTGCCGGCGTGGAGCGCGACGAACTGAGGGAGCGCCTGCTGGCGGGCTATCGCCATATCCTGGTGGATGAATATCAGGACATCGACCAGGACCAGTACCGGATGATTTCAGCCATTGCCGGCAGAACTCTGGGCGATCCCGACAGTAAGTTGTCGCTTCTGGCGGTGGGGGATGACGATCAGAACATTTATACGTTCCGCGGCGCCAATGTGGAGTTTATCCGACGCTTTCAATCCGATTACCAGGCTAAAACCTTCTTCCTCGTTGAGAACTATCGCTCCTCGGCCCATATCATCGCGGCGGCGAATTGCCTGATCGCCCATAATCATGATCGTATGAAGACGGAGCATGCAATTCGCATCAATAAAGGGAGGGAGCGGCTTCCCGCCGGTGGCTCGTGGAAAGAGCTCGACCCGGTGGCGCAAGGGCGGGTGCAGCTGGTGCGGGTAGCCAACGCGGAACATCAGGCTATGGCGCTTGTCGATGAGCTATTCCGGCTACAGCAGCGGAACCCCGCTTTGGACTGGTCCGATTGCGCTGTTCTGGCCAGAACCCGTGAAGAGCTCGCTCCCATCCGGGCACTCTGCGAGCACCATGGTATTCCCATTGTCTGGGGCATCGATGGGGAGAAGACGCCGCCACTCCATCGGATTCGCGAAGTCCGTCAGGTACTTGCCCAGCTAAAGAGCAAACGGGATGCACTGCTGACGACAGCTGATCTCTCGGCACTGATTGACGACCTGGCAGGGGAACGGACAAGCATTTGGTGGGAATTTCTGAGAGGAATAATCCAGGACCTGCAAGATGAGATCGGAGGCAATGCCCAACTACCGATGAGCTATTTTACCGAGTATGTTTACGAAACGCTTGCTGAACAGCGCCGCGAACAGTCGGTCGGAACCGGTGTGTTTCTGAGTACGGTCCACTCTGCGAAAGGGATGGAGTTTCTCCATGTCCTCGTTCCCGGAGGTAGCTGGACTCACGGCAAGAGTCAGCAGGAACAGGAAGAGGAACGACGTGTCTATTATGTTGCCATGACCCGCGCGAAAGAAACGCTCTGCCTCTTCGAACGAGCCGATATGGCTAATGCTCATACAGGTTTCATCGATGGTGAATTCCTGGTACGGCGCGAGCCTTGTATGGAAACTTGTCCCGACGTGTCTGTACTGCACCGTCGGTACGATATTCTCGGGATGGAAGATCTGTTCCTCGACTTTGCGGGGCGTAAGGCCCCCCATGATCGGATTCACCGTCATCTTGGGGAGATCCAGTCCGGAAGCTCGCTTCATGCGGTTCTCAAAGGTGAAACCATCTTATTATGTGACAAACACGGAGAGCCGGTCGCCAGATTGTCTAACAAGGCAGCGGACTGTTGGCGAAAACGTCTGGATTACATAGAAAGAATCACGGTGCTTGCCATGGTGGAGAGGCGTTCCGATGACTCTGGTGAAGAGTATCGTGTCATGTGTCAATCTGAACAGTGGGAAGTTCCTATGGCTGAAATCGTTTCTGCAATAAAACTACATGGTCAACCATGATCCACATGTAGTTGCACTTTGATTGACATGATACACGTTGCTGCAAATACCTGTATTTATTGCAAAATAAGTGTTGCGCGGGGCGGTTGTTTTGGTGTAGGTTAAAAGTAACTTTCACCCATTTGGGTTATCTCTCATTGAGAGAGTCGTTCTCGGAAACCTTCGTTTCCAGGGAACTTACGAAGTAAACCAGTAATCATTACGGGAGTAGTACGCCATGTACTCTCCCTTTTTAATGCCGGCATCATGGCAAACGGTCACTTTCCCACCGGAAAATCCGGGTGCCCCGAAAACACCTTGTGTAGATAGCGCCTGTCGACCTCGAGCTTGTGGTACTCACGCAGGTAGTTGCTCACCTTTTGCCACGACAATCCCTCTGTTCTCAACTGAATAACAACTGGCAGCAGATCGCCATGGAGTCGGTCCAATATGGGCGACGGCTTGGCTTTTGCCTTGGCTTTTTCCAGCGCGATCCGTTGTGCCGTCACGGCCTCGAGATCATCCGTGGCTTTCAGCCTGCGGTTGTCCCCCAACCGCATTTTGCGATCGATCCCCCAGAGAAAAGCACGGTAGTACACATCACCGCTGTCATCTATCTTCTCGCCCCGTTGCCGGGCGTCATTCATCATCACGTTGATCTGTTTTTTCTGCAAAACGTGACATTCCTTCCGTTCAATCTCCGGCTGCTTTTGATACCAGCTCAGGAGTTTTCTAATCGTCTGTTCTGAAAACGGGCGCATTTTTTTGTCTCCTACGTTGTCTCCTGACAACGTCATCTGATGATGGTTCAATCATCAGATGTAAGCGGTCTGGCGTCAAGCCAAAACCGCATAAACACTGGAGCAGAGCTCCATGCTCCGCCGTTTTTGTCGCTCGACAAAAAACGGCGGAGCCGTCGCGCGAAAACGCGCGTAAAACGGTTGCCGGACCGATGCCACTGACAGGGCTTTCTGGCAAAACAGTTTTGGTGCAGAAGCGAGCACATGAAAAAACGCTTTTTCTTATCTGTCTGTCCCTCGCGGGGGGTCAATAAATACCGTCACCCATATCAGATGAAAACATAAATCCGGACACCCTCCTGATCTTATAGGTGAGTGATTATCACACATCATAGAGGAGGAATCGAATCATGAGAGGGAGTATCCGTGGACAGACCCTGCACCTGTTTAATGCGTCAGGGGTCAATTGTATCGGCGAGAGCAAGTTTCAGGCAAAAGACAGTGCCCGCCTGGAGCTTGCCAGTGAAGGAAGAGGAGCGACCTCGATGGCAATCTCAGAGAAAACCGGAATCCATTCCTTGGGGACAAGGGATAATTATTTGGAGAAATGGCAGGAAATCGGACGGTTCGCAAAAGAAGAGTTTGCCGTCAGAGACCTTGAAAAGCTTACAGCAGACCACATCCACCAGTTTTTGGACTACAAAATCGAGCTGGGTGTCTCGTATTCCCATTGGGGCGGCTATTGCGCTGCAGTGGGCAAACTGGAGAATGCCCTGAACGCGTATAGCGACAAGAACGACCGCGGAAATGCATATGACTTCCGGTCCGTGGTGAAAGAACTCCGGCCGGAGGCCAGCAGCGAATTGCCGCGTTTTGAGGGAACACGCAATTATGACAGCCCTGAGAAGCTGATAGGGGCCGTGCCTGACCAGTCACACCAGCTAGCAGCCCGGATCCAGCACGAGAGCGGATTGCGGATCGCCGGAGCGTGCAGAATCGACGCCAGTCAGCTTAAGGGACTGGGCAGGGATGTGCATACGGGCAAGTTGGTCGGCCTGGTCGATTACATCGGCAAGGGCGGCAAGGCGGGCACGGCACAGATGACGCCGGAGACGTATCAGCGTCTGGTTGATCACATCAGATCCCATGGCCAGTTCCGTGTTTCTGCCGACGGCTATAGAGCGAGCCTCAAATTAGGTGCCGAAGCGACTGGCCAGGAGTACAACGGCAGCCATGGCCTCCGTTGGAATTTTGCGCAGGAGCGGTTTTCTGAGCTGCAGGCAGATGGACATTCCTATGAGAAATGTCTCGGCGTGGTCTCCAGCGAACTGGGACATAATCGCATCGAGATAACCATACATTATCTTTTTGGTAAATGATTTTCCCCTGTCGAGCGCCGGGTCTGGGATGCCCGTCGATTGTGTAATATATTTCCCCCGAAAAAAGGCCCCTTCGGTCGCTGAGTGCGACTGGAGGGGCCTTTTTTCGTTTGGGGCGAAAAAAATCGGGAAATCGTCGGGAAAAACCGGACACCTCCCTGATCTTATCTAATAGAGGGGCGTTTTCGGCAAATTACTGATTCAGCCCCCATATTCATATGTGAAATCAGCATGATGGCATGCTTGAGCAGGGCGATTGAATGGCAAAGGCAAACAAACAAACAACCAGCGGAGAATCACCGTACATCTCACCAGCGGAACTGGCAGTGCGCTGGGACTGTGCGCGTTCCTCCGTCGACCGGATCGCCCGCAGAGCAAGTTTAACCCGGATCTGTCTCGGTGAAGGGCGTAACGGCATGGTTCGGTTTATCAGGGAGGAGGTGTATGCCTATGAGGCGTCACGGCGTATCGTGACGCGGTAACCGCACAGTTCAAAATTTGAGAGTACCCCGCGAAACGCCCCGGATCCGCAAGTCCCCGGGGCGTTTGCTTTTTCACGGCTGCTGTTGTTAGCGGTTGTTGACCACCAACCGCAGCCAGGACCGTTTTTCGGCAGGCGGCTCTTCCGCGGCTGAAGGCTGGGGAGGAGCGGGAGGCGGCGGGGCCGATTGCGGCGGGGTGCTGAAGAATTCAACCGACTCGTACAGGGATTCGGGAAACAGATGCGCATAGTGTTTTTGGCAGATCTGGGGGCTGTTACCCATGATGGCTGAAATTTTGTACAGGCTTTCACCTTTTGAGGCGAGGTGCGAGCCGAAGGTGTGGCGGTAGTCCAGGCAGGTCCACGTGAGTTCTTCTTTCTCGTTGGCATCACGGAGCAGCGCGGAAAAATTGTCCGGATCCCAGCGGCACCCCTCGGGGGTGCTGAAAAACCAGGTGCCGGGCGTGACGTTTTCCAGGTACTTATCCAGGTAGCGCCGCAACTCGCTGCTGATCGGCACGGTCCGGTTTTTGTGGGTTTTCGGGTGCCAGCTTACCCCCTCGAATACCTTGTTTTGAATCCTGATCACGCCATAGTTGCCCGCAGTGAAATCAAAGTCCGTAGGCATCAGCCAGAGAGCTTCCTCTCTTCGCAGGCCGGCAAAGATATAGACAGCGACCATGGTCTGCAGGAGCAGGTCATCTTCCAGCTTCTCGAGCTGATTTTCGATATCCTTGCGCCTCAGGTAGCTGATGGTCCTTTCAATTTCCGTGTAACGCGTGACGTTGGCAAGCGGGTTCTTGCCGCCAGGGAACTTTACGCCACCTTCGTTCATGGCCCAGTTGCACATGGTCACCAGTATCTGGCGATAATGGTTGACCGTTTTGGGAGAGACGCCCTTCATCTGGGTGGTGTTCGCCAAAAACTGGGCAACCCGCTCAGCCGAGATCTGCTCCAGATATGCGATCTCGATCAGGGGGTATTTTTTTGCTGCGGGACGTTTGACGGCTTTTTGGGCAATCTTCTTGTTTTTTATCTTCAAGCTCTCGCAGACAGGGCCGAAGGTGCCCCTGAGATAGGTGATCTGCTTCTGGACATTGCGCTCCGAGGAGCGTGCCCTGCGATTAAAGATGTACTTTTCGAGGATCTCGGGGAGAGGGGTCTTGGTCGGGAGGGGGATGTCTTCCTGACGGAACTGGGCGGATTCGATCTGCCGGATCTTTTCCTTGGCGATCTGCAGCGAGGTGGTGTTCAGGTTGACCCGCCTCTGGTCGCCGTTTACGTAGTACTGCGCGTAGAATTTTTTGCCGCGTTTTTTCAGACTTGCCATTGCACGCATCTCCTTTCGTGGTAGCGGCAAGTCCGTAGGGTACAGTTTAGGGTACAATGGCCACAAAAAAAGGACTTGCCGTTTATGCAAGTCCTTGATTTTGTTTGGTTGCGGGGAGAGGATTTGAACCTCTGACCTTCGGGTTATGAGTATTCACTTTGGTTTCCTATCGCGCTGTTCCACCGCTGTTTTCTTTGGTTTCTTGTTACGCAGTGCACCGCCGCCCAATTTTTCCATCTGTTCCGCCAGGAAGCCGGTGGCAAGGGTGGTGTAGATCTCGGTCGTGGTGACTCGGGAGTGGCCCATGAGCATCTGAACGCTGCGGATGTCGATGCCGCTCTGTACGCTATGGGTGCCAAAGCTGTGGCGCAGCAGGTGGATGTAGATGCGCTTGTCCAAGCCCGCCTTGTCCGCGGCGCGCTTGATCGCCCTGGTGAGGAATACCCAGGGCTTGCCTGTTTTGGGATTAAGCCACATGAAACCCGACTTGTGGTGCTTGCGCAGGTAGACGCGGATCTTGCGGTGGATGGGGACGATCCTCTCCTTGTTGCCCTTCCCCAGCACGATCATGTAGCTCTGCTCCAGGTTGACGCGCTCGCCGGTCATGGAGAGCAGTTCGTTGCGGCGCAGGCCTCCGTAGTACCAGATGCAGAGCATGGGGCGGTAGGTGCGCTCGGCGGCGCGCAGCAGGGCGATGACCTCCCGCCGATCCGGAACGACGGGAAGCGCGGCCTTGACCTGGTTGGCGGGGAATCCCTTGATCTTGAAGCCCAGGGGCAGCGCCAGGTTGATTTCGGGCTGGGACATCCAGGTGATGATGGCGGACAGGTAGAAGAGCTCGTTGTTGACGCGCTTCTTGCTGATCGGCCGGCGCTGGACACGTTCTTCAGGGGTGTCGTCTTCGGGCAGCTGGGCTACCTTGCCCGGCAGGTATGTTTCGGATATGCGCCTGGACTTGTACTGCTCGATCAGCCCGGGGGTGAGCTGGGCCGGGCGCAGCTGGCCGAAGAACGGTTTCAGGTGGCGGTCCCATGTTTTGAGGAAGTCGAAGTAGGTGGTTTTGCTGACGCGGTTTTTGTAGTAGACGCAGAAGTCCGGCCAGGCGTGGTTGATCGATGGCGCCAGGGGCATGGCGGCTTTCTGGCTGGTCTTGAGCAGTTGGGCGTACCAGTCCAGGGCCTGGGCATGGGTGCCCTCGAAAAGGTACTGTGATCGTTTGTTGCTGGGCTTTCCGGTCTTGGGGTCTTTGCGGCGTCCGTCAACGTAGATCCTGGCGACCCAGACGCCGGGGTATTTGGGGTGGGGCGTGAGGCTCATTTCCAGTAACTCAGAGGTTTCTTCGAAAATACCACTTGTCAGAAACTAAGTTGCATCTGGTGTTTTGGATTCAAGAGATTGGGGCTCTGTTTCGTTTTGTTCGGCTTTGACAGGAAAGTGACCAAGAATATTTGCTAAAGAATCTAAAAGACTAATTGCTGCTTCTTTGGTCATAATTGTTCGGACATTTTCTATAAGTCCATCTGGAGTATCAGATAAAAATTGTAATAAAAGAGTATCATCACTTCTAAGACCAATATTGACCCCATCAGTATGCATAGTAGGAAGATCGCTAAGTCTGACCTTGTTAACTGTTTTGTTAGACATAAAAAAACCTCATATTTAATGTAATCTATTAGAAGAAACGTTATGCAACAGGCTGTGTCTTTTGTTTTTGTAGTTTATGTATTTGTCATCACGCTTTGTTGATACATATGCTTGATATAAAAATTTATTATCAACAACAGCAGGCCTTTCATAGCTTATTGTATGCTTAGTTCTTTTGTAAGTTTCTCTGTTTTGAACGTTAAGAGCCAGTCTGCCATCCTTGCCGGTTCGTTTGAATTCTTCAACTGATTTTTTGTAATATCTTTTCTTACCATCATCTTGTGTTACAGAATATATGAAACCCCTCTTAATACGCGAGTGTTTGCTGAAGGCTTGTTTTGTAATTCCTAGTATATCTGCTGCTATATTTGCAGATATGAAGTCTCCAATCGGGAGAGACTTTAAGGTTTCAATTTCTCTTTTTATTATATAAGCATGTGCTTTTTTCGATTCACTGTAATCAATTAATATTTCTCCGCAATTCATGCACTTTGAATGCTTGATAGCTGGAACAGAGACAGTACCGAGCATTTTACTCTTAAAATTTACACTGCCTATAATAGTAGTGATTTCTCCGTTGCAGAGATCGCATTTCATGGCATTATCTTTCTTTTTTCGTAATATTCGCTAACACGTTATTGACTAGTAATATTCAAGTTCATGGAAGCTATTAATTACAACTTTATTGTTTCTATTGCTTATGTATAGGTGAATATAAACGTCTTCACCATCCATTATTGCTCTTGCTTTGTAGTAGTCAACTACGGTGTGAGGAATACGGTGGTGTGGCTCATTTTTATAATAGTGGTTCTTTGGCTTGTCTAAGGAGTGGTCTTTGTCATTAAGCTTTAAAAGACATTTCTTGATTTCATCCGGGCCCCACCCGAAACCATCCCGTGCCCCGTCAAGGGCGTTGGGCCTGATCTCGAATGCCCCTGCCCTGATTTTGGCTTTTACGTCCGCCAGGGGGTAATGTGGTTTTTGTGGTGTTTTTTGTGGCACGTTCTTTCCTTCACTATAATTGAAAGTTGACACCTGTCAACCCATAATGAACAAATAATTAAAAATATATTAAAACAAATTGCGGTTACGCATGGCTAGCTGAATTACGCGCGTTTGTTGCTGGGCTTTCCGGTCTTTAGGTCTTTGCGGCGTCCGTCAACGTAGATCCTGGCGACCCAGGCGCCGGGGTATTTGGGGGGGGGCGTGAGGCTCACGAAAGCTTACTCAAAATAGCCGTCAATGTTGCTGACCACGTCGTCCGCGACCGAGTCTTTAAAATCGCTCAAGAGCTGTCCGCTCTGCCGGATTTCCTCGTCTATCAGAACGTGCTTTGTTGCTTTGTCGGTCAGCTTAAATCGGCCCTTGATGGTGTAGCCCGGCTGGTTGAACATCATGTTGAAGGAGTCGTGTTCCAATACTTCGTAATCCAGGGCCAGCGTCATTTTTACTGGTCCCGGGCCTTCGGTTTCGATGCCTTCCTTTCTCAGCCTGGTGCGGATCTCGGTTTCGATCTTGTTGGTTATCTTGGCGAGTGCCGGTGCGTCCGTTACGTTGTTGAAGATGTCGGCGGACGAGGTGATAATTTCGGTGTTGACCGTGATTGGATCGTTGATGGAGTGGTGAGCACAACCGCAGATAACCAGGGATGCCATAAGCACAAATAGTTTTTTCATGTTTCCCCTCAAAAGAAATTGATGATCACATTAACATAGGTCAGTGCCCCAAGAATGGCCGAAGAACTAACCAGTACAAAGGCCACATGAAAGACAAAAATTCGTTAGCAGGCAATGCAATGAGCCAGTTCCATGCCGTGTACTGATAGCCGTCGAAAAAGGTAAGTTTTATAAACGTTGCAATATTTCCAACAATATATACCGGCAACCAGTACTTCATTCACAATACCCTCCATCCTCTTTTCTTCATCTCTTCCCTGAGCTTAGTGCCGCTGAGCCGCCCACCGCTGTCTTCGTTCCCGTTCCTCCCTCGCTCAAAACCTCATAACCCGCAATCATTTCCAGGATGTTTTGTTGGTGACGTTCGTCGAGTTTTCTAAACCTTCGCAGCAGGTCCTGCTCTTCTGGTGGTAGTGGCTCTGGGGAATACACATGGTTTGGTTCAGACACAACTATGGACTCTCCAGCAAAGGCAGAGATTGAAACATTCAACGCCCCAGCTATCTTGACCATGGTTTTCCATCGAGGGTCAGTTGTCTTTCCGCTTACGATTTCGGAAATGCGAGCTTGAGACACCCCCGACTTCCGTGAAACTTCGGCAGCAGTGACATTGCAAACTTTAAATATATCAACTACTAAGTCGGATAGATTAGGCATAGTTCCGTATTCGTAATATTTGCTGTTGACAACTTACGTTTTCGGAATAATAATGAAATCGTAAGTGTAACAAGTAAAAGGCAATAGCTAAAAGTCAATATCGCCACAGTTAGCACAAGAAAGGTGGGTTTGTCATGCTGAATATCGACCTGAAAGCCACCCGCGATCGAATCAACGAACGTTGCGTCAACCTGGCCGGAGTAGCCCGGAAGTACGGCATCAACCCGAGATCCATGGCGCTCTACATGCACGGCAAGTTCACCGGAAAGCGCGGCTTTGGCGTCTATGGCCGCTGCGAGGCGGCCTTGATCGATATGGGGCTGCTGGTGGTTTCGGTTTCCGAGGAAGAAGAGCAGCAGGCGGCGTGATCATGACGCGCGATCTTGACATCATCGATGAAAGCGGATGGTTGCAAGCCCGCCTTCCTCTCTCTCTCTCTCTCTGCGGGGGCGAAGCGCACGCGGCGCTACGTGGATCGGCCATCCATGCAACCATCGGCTGATACCAACTCAGCCCCCCGCAGGTTTCTACCACTACAGGATGATCTGCCATAGGCCAGCTTTATGACTCTGGAGGTTGAAATTTATGGGTTCAGTGGATGATCTGATTACCGTCGGCCGGGAGCAACTGGCCGTGATTCCGCATACCGCCACGAAGGCGATCAGTATCACCTCTCCGGAGTGGATATTCACGGCGAGGAGCACGCCCTGGGCAGCTTCGCCAGGAGCCAGCTGCCCGACGCCGTGGGCAAGGAGCTGTCACAGAAGATCACCGGCAAAGAAGGCACGCCGAACGGCCAGTGGATGAAGCTGTCCGGCCTTGACCTGAAGGTGGGCGGCAGCGGCATGAAAGGCTTCTACGACAAGATGCTGCCCCAGTACCTGGACAAGCTGGGCCGCAGATTTGGCGCCAAGGTGGAAGACGTTACCCTCACTCCTGACTCCTCACCCCTCACTGTCCATAGCATCCCGATCACCGACGCTATGCGCGACAGCCTGCTGTACGATGGCCAGCCGCTCTTCCAGGGCGAAAAGGGCGCGGTCTCCTTTCTGGCCGACGGCCGGGCCGTGATCCACGCTCTGGAGCAGCCGGACGTATCCACCGCCGTGCATGAGCTGGCCCATGTCTTCGCCAAGACCCTCAAGCCGGAAGAGCGCTTTCACTTCGACCGCTGGCTGCAGAACATGCAACCGAACAACCGCCCCTGGAATGTAGAACAGCAGGAACGCTTCGCACGGGGATTCGAAACCTACCTGTCCGAAGGCAAGGCGCCCATGCCCGAGCTGCAAACCTTCTTCGACAAGTTCAAGACCTGGCTGGTGGATAAACAAGGCGTCTCGGAGCGCCGAAACCAGCGGGGCTTGGCTGGTTTTCAGTCGTCGCACATACTATAAGCCTTCCAAAGGTATAGTATCTGGCAGCTTAATGATAAAAGGAGACGGTATCATAAAAGGCATACCATCTGAAAATCTGTGGGAAATCGCAGATGGAGCATCGGGTGTCGTCGTAGATGGTATGGGGTTTGAGGGAGCAAAATCAGCATTTTATGCAACTAACTCAAATACCTTGATCGGCAAGGTATCGATAAAAAAATCAAAGTTTTTTGACATCTCGAGCGCAATATTAATTCTCGATGTGCGTGAATCTGATGATGCTTCAGGAATTCCTGTCAGTGTTGGTGTTGACAGGTTTGAATTGATAGATTGTGAATTCGAGTCAGTTACAAACGGATCAGTTATAATTTCCGCCAGAACGATAAACAGTGCACTTGTGCGCGGAAACAAGTCAAAAAACTGTAATAAAAGATGGTTGCAGCTTGGTAATAATTTTGTTCCGCCAGTAACAGTTCAAACTGGAAAATACATAGTTACTGAAAACAGTTGTTATAACCAGGTCTCGACAGATGCATCAGAAACCCAGGCTATTCTTTTGTATGGCGAACGAGCAGATGTTTACGGGAACCATATTGATGGGGTGGATAACTCCACACATATTGATTGCGAAGGTATTTATGTAAAATGTCGGCACTCTGAGATTTTTGGAAATACAGTTAAAAACTGTAATGCTACCACCGAAGGGGGGGCTATTACAGCCAAGACCATCGATAGCAATGACGGTTTCATGAATATTCACCACAATCAGGTTTTTTGCGATGAGCCTCCCACATCAATCGATACCATTGGTATTTTCCTGTCTACTGCTGGAGAAGTTGCACACAATACTATTCATTGTGTTGGCAAGTATGGTGTCTATGTTGCGGATTATGGCAGAAGCGTCAGAATAATCGGTAATCAAATTTCTTGCGTTGGTGATGCTATGTCGGCCCCCTCTGTGAATACCTCTGCAATATTCCTAAACACCATCCCCACTCAGCCAACCTATGCTGCTGGATCAACAGAAGATCGTATTTACGAGTGTGAAATCAGGAATAACAAAATTGATACCGTACAGAATCAAGGCGTGTATCTGCTGCTATACTATAGTGACTCTACTCCTCGAACACTAGCTGTATGTGACAACATAATTCACAACATAGTTGGATCCGGAAAATACGGCATAATGATATACAATAATAGTGCAGAGCCATCACCTGTTCCAGAAGTGCTGTGTGTTAACAATGTTTTTGACGGTATGGCGTCTGCAGTGCGACTGCAATCAGGAGCATCACAGTCTAGCGCGTACAAGACACGTTTAATATTCAACGGTAACCTTACCCGTAATTTATCAACTAGCTATACAGTGAGTCCGCAATTAGGGAAAATCGTATACGGCAAGAATTTCGGAGAATGTGTAACTGATGCTGCAGGTACGGCTAGTATTGCTGCTGCCGCCACCAATTCCGGAACAGTTACCGCACCTCTGTCTGATTTGGCGTTTACAGGGATGGCTTTACGGTTGGAAGATATTCAGGTGGTACCTACGTCGTCTTGGGGGGCAGCCAATAAATGGTGGATTGAAATTGTATCGGGGGGGGCTGGACAATTTCGGATTTGTTGTGATGTTGCTCCTGGGGGGGCGGGTTTTACTTTTTCATACCGTGTTACAAGAACAAAAGAGGTGGAAAGGTCATAAATACCAGCAGTAGGGAGATGTAATCCCGAATAAACCCTGTATGGCAAAAGTGCACCAAAGTGCACCGCATATATTGAGCCACAACAAAAAAGGCGATACAGTAATTAACTGTATCGCCTGAATTTTTGGTTGCGGGGAGAGGATTT
>MTLE01000976.1_pt2 | contig 24633 bp, 10 predicted proteins | sample 1982461 | NCBI WGS metagenome assembly MTLE01 (sample SAMN05712605, study PRJNA340218) | biofilm metagenome | isolation source: sample SPL anode biofilm adapted to -200 mV | place: USA | collected 2012-02-03
GAGATCATCGGCTGGCGGGCCGTATACTCCGAGCCGCTCGAGTTCTTAAGCTCCAGCCAAATGGCGTCGTTGATGGTGGCCAGCACTTCGGGCAGGGTGATCATGTCGTCTTTGGCCGGGGTGGTGGCTTCGTTATCGTACACCCGGCTCAGGCGGCTCGGGTTGAGCAGCATGGTGAGCACGGCGGATTGGATGCCGAGCACGCGGTCATGGATCGGCCAGGCCGAGGGTTGCATGGCGGAGGAGAATTCATCCAGCCACTTGTCCGACGTCATGCGGCGCAGCAGATCGGGGGTGAGGCCGTAGGCTTCATCCTTGAAGGTGGTGTCGATCACGAACCGCAGGGCGTCGCGCTGTTGTTCCACCGGCACCACCGTGATGGGCAGGCGGTTTTGCGGGTCGCCTTTTTTGTCGCGGTTGATGAAGACGCCGCCCAGCCAGTTGGCCATCATGCTTAACGAGCGGGTTTGGATGCCCAAGGACATCTCGTAACCTTGGCGGGCTTTGGACCAGCTCTCGCCGTCTTTCACGAATTTGTCCAGCAGCCGGCCGCGATGGTACTGCACCAAATCCATCTGCTTTTTGGCGAATTCCAGGGGGTTGGCGCCGAAGTCGTAGCGGCGGGCCAGGGGATCGGGGCCGGTGGTGTCTTCATCCGTGGCGAAGGCCAGCTCGGGTTCGGAGACGCGCGCCAGCACGGCTTTCACGTCCTCGGCCTTGTCGCTGGGCATGTAGCCGTATTCGATCGCCCAGAAGTCGTACGGCCCAATGTCGATCATGCCGTAATCGCCCTGTTTGTCGCGGCTGACGTTATTGATGTTGATGGGGATGTAATCCATGACGGAGCCGGCGAAGGCTTTCTTGCCCTTGAACTCGGCGCTGTTGATTTTCTCCACCGGATAAATGCCGGAGGCCTTGAAGTTGTGCCGCAGGCCGAGCGTGTGGCCCACTTCATGCACCACCAGGTCGGCGACCAGCGGCCCGATGAACCACTCGGGAATGCCGTCGAGCTTTTCTTCCTCGGGTTTTTTCTCTTTCTTCTCTTTGTCTTTGCCGGCTTCTTCCTTGGCGGCTTCGGCGGCGATGAGATCGGCCGCCATGTCCAGGTTGAAGCGCATCAAGGCCATGTCGATGGCTTTGCATTCGGCGGCGCGGCAGTGGCCGTTGATCTGGCTGACGCGGCCCACCAAGCCGTCAAACTCATGCTCGCCCATCAGTTTGGAGTGGGCTTTGGCCATGGCGTGGCCGCCGTAGGCTTCGGGGCCTTGCATCGCGATGGCGGCGGAGACGGCGGGGCGTTCCGAAGGCGCCGCGAGCCGCACGCGCGGATCCCAGCGGGGATGCAGCTTGAGCCACGAGAGGGCCTCCGGCGAGAATCCTTCCATCGCCATTTCCGGCAGCACCTCGGTGTATTGCTTCCAATAGTGGCGGATCCAGCCGTCGGTGAGGATGATGTCCGCGTCGAGAATTTCCCCGGTCAGCGGGTTCACGCGGCTGGGCCCGATGGCGGTGCCGACGTCGTTGTTGAGCCAGCGGACGAAGTTATAGCGCACATCCTCGGGGTCTTTGTCCATGTGCTCGCCCGTGTTGGCGTCTTGGTAGTACACCTCGATGGCGTTGGCGAAGCCGACTTTTTCATAGGCCTTGTTCCACATGAGCAAGCCTTCGCGCACCCAGCGGCGGTAACGGATGGGAGTGGTGTGTTCAATGTAGAAAATGATCGGTTTCTTGACCGGGCTGACCTTGAGGCTGGCATCGGCTTTTTCCAGATGCCAGCGGTTGATGTAGCGCACGGCGGATTCATCGCCCGTGTATTGGCCGAGATCGGCAAAGCTGGTGGTGAAGTAGCCAATGCGGGTGTCGGCTTTGCGCGGTTTGAAGCCGGGGTTGGGGTCGATCCCGCTGATGGAGTAATGCAGGGTCTTGATTTGCCCTCCGGCCATGGGCATTTCGAAGGCCATTTCGATGTTGCGCGGGAATACCTTGGAAGTTTTGATGTTGGCCAGGTTGAACTTGGCCTCGCGCACCGTGCCGGCGCCGAAGAACTTGGCCGCATCGTTCACCAGCAGCGCCCGCAGGTCGATGATCGGCCCCCAGTTGGGCATCATGGCCAGGATGGGCACGTCGGCGATCACCCGGTCCGTGAACAACCGGCTCACGGAGGCTTTGGATTCGTTGTCCCCGTTGGAGCGGATCGCCAAGTTCGGCTCGATGAGCATCAACCGGTTGCCGATCCGTTTCCAGTAGCAGTAATAATCGCCCGCTTGCAGCCCGGCGTAGCGTTCCCCACTGGCCACAGTCATGGCGATGAAGAACTTCTTTTGTTCGAAATCTTTGGGCAGCGCCGCTAGCAATTGATTGTCTTTGCGCTTGATCCATACGTATAGCAGACGCTCTTTCTTGTCTGCGGTGGAGATAACTTCCTCGTAATCCTTGATCACCTCCGTGTGCGGGGGGAACTCAGGTTTGGGGGCGGCGGGCGGGGCGTCGTCCGCGAAGGAGATGCTGGGGCTGGCCAAAGCGAGGATGGCGCCACAACACAGCCGGGTTAACATTTTCATAGTCAATAGTTTGTTTTGCTGTCTCAGTGCGGTCTAACAGGTATTCCAAGCGATGCTTAACGGGCACCAGGATGCTCATTTGTCCAGAATCCTGTCAAGGAGATCAGGCACGGGAAGAAACCTCACGCAAAACTGCTTGGTAAATCGTGTCCAACCGATCGATCATCAAGGTGAGGCTGAACCGTTCCCGAGCGTATTGGATACCCGTTTCCGCTAGGCGGGCGCGTTCGGCAGGATTGCTCAACAAGCCATCCAAGGCGGCGGTTAAGGCCGGGTGGTCCCCCACGGGCACCAATTTCCCGGTAACCCCGTCCACGCAAATCTCGGGAATCCCTCCGGCGTTATAGCCCACAATTGGACGGCCGCACATCAGGGCCTGGACTAAGGTTCGCGGCTGGCCTTCTTGATAAGAAGGCAAAGTGTTGATGTCCATGGCCGATAACAGGCCGGGAATTTTGGCCGGGGGAACTAGGCCGGTGAAGATCACCCGATCTCGCCACGGCTGGCCTTCGAGTTTGGCCTCGAGCTTGGGCCGGTGCCAGCCGCCGCCCACCAAAAGCAGGCGAGTCGCGGGGTGTTTTTTGAGGATTTCCGGGAAAATGTCGATCAGATCATCTTGCCCTTTAAGTGGATCCAATCGCCCAACCAATCCGATAACCGGCGCCTCTAAGGGAATGCCCAATTCCTGGCGCACTCGGTCGCGCGCCGCCGGTTCGGGTTGAAACGCGCCGACGTCTACCCCGCTGGGCACGACCGCGTATTTAGCGGGATCGCCAATCCGTTTTTCCTGAAACGCATCGAGCGTTTTTTGTGTGACGCCCAAAATGCGATGGCAGCGCCGGGCGGCCCAACGTTCCAGCGCGACGTAGAGAATATTGATTATTTCCGGTTGCTGGGGATGAAAGGGGAGGCCATGGACAGTGTGGATGACTGCGGGCACCTTTTCCGCCCACGCGGCGGCCCGGCCCACGATGCCCGCTTTGCTTGAGTGCGTATGCACCACGTCCGGCTGGATTTCGCGCAGCAGCTTGCGCAATTGCCAATAACACAGCACATCGTGGGGGGGCAGGATAGCGCGGCGCATCCCATATAGTTCCACCAATCGGGCGCCACTGCGTTTGGCCTCCTCGAGCATGGAGCCTTCCGGCCCGTAGATGGGGCCGTACACCAGCGTCACCGCATGCCCTTTGGCCTGCTGCGCGGCGCAACTGGAGATCGTATTCTGCTGCGCGCCGCCCAAGATTAGCCGGGTGATGATATGGACAATCTTCATCGCCCGCTAATTCTTATGCTTTTCCAGCTCTGCGCGCAACTCCGGCACTACCTCGGATTTAGGATCAAAGGCCAAGGCCTGACGCCAGATGGGGAGGGCCTCGTCCCATTTTTTCTTTTTAGCTAACAACTGGCCTTGGCGTAGGGCGATTATTTGGCAGATGTAACCTTCCAAACAATCCGGATGCGCCTTCACTTGCGCCCATAGCCAGGCAAAATCCGCTTCCACGATTTCCTGGCGGTCGAGAAATTTAGGCATGTAGTAATTATTATTGGCACGCACAAAGCGGACGCGCACGCTATTGGTGGCCATATTAACCGCGGCGTCCATTTCCTTGATCCCTGCTTTGACCCACGAAAGTTTGGTGGTGAACCAGAAGGAATCCCGGCCCTTCATCGTCAGCGTGCTGCCGTAAATCGCCCGGCCCAAGGCATTCGTAGGGTCGAGTTCCAGCAGGCGAGTCAGATATTTTTCGGCCAGTTTAACGGCATCATGGTCGTCCTCAACCCCTTTGTCATGGCATAAATCGCCCAACTGCAGCAACACGGCGGTATTCGTCGGGGGGTCCTCCTTCAGTTGCGCCTGCAACTGCGCCAGCTTTTGAGGATACTCCCGTGCCACTTGGGTCTCCGCCAGCGCGAGGCTGCCGAACCAAGTTAAAACGACTATGACTAGACTACGCCACATTACGCCTCATCCTACCTTCAATTGACAATATCTGCCGAGAAATAATTCAACACCGGAAGAAATGCGAGGATGCGGAGGGGTGTGGCATGAGGCCATTAAGGCTTTTGCAGGCAGCGTTCGTAGCGCTCTTTAAGCTTGGCGGCTTGGGCGGTGCGGCCCATGGCGGAAGCTAGTTTCCAGGCTTTTTCGGCTTCGACGGCGGCTTCCGCCAGCCGGCCTTTGTCCAAGAGGTTGCGGCTTAGCAAATCCCCATAATCGGGCACCTGGGCCAATCGAGGATTAGCCTCAACGGCTTTGGCATAATAGGCCGCCGATTCTTCAATCCCCCCCAAATTGGCTTGGGACATGGCCATGAGATAATTCGCCTGGCCATGGGCCGGGGAATTTTTTAGCACGATTTCCAGCGCTTTGATGCAGGCCGCATGCTGGCCGAGGGCATAGCAGGCAACGGCCAAGTGAAAATGCATGTCGGTCGCGTTGTATTGGCGGTCAAAACCGTTGGGCAGCAACTCTATCGCGCGAGCCAGATAAGGCAGGGCATTGGACATATCTCCCCGGCTGCTGAGGGCCATGCCCAAATCAAATTTGGCAAAGGGATTGTTAGGTTCCAAATTCACCGCGGTTTGCATGTGGGGCATGCCTTCCTGGGGCTGTTTTTTGGCGAAATAGAGCAGGAAACCCAGTTTTTGATGCGCGGTGGCGTTCTTGGGATTCAGCGCCAAGGCTTGCTGGTATTTGGCAATCGCATTGTCCGTGTCGCCCGCGCGGAAGAATTCGTTGCCCGCCCGGGTAAAAGAATAATCGTCCAAGAACTGCTCTCGAATTTTAGTGATGGCATCGGGTTGCAGGTTTACGAATTCGGGAATATTTGCCGCTCGGCCCGGTTCCACCAAATGGGCCAGCCAGACGGGCGGGCTGGCTTCGCCGCGCTCATTGATGCGCGATAAATAGAGCTGCGTGTAATCGGAATGGGCCTTGGAGGAAAATACCAGCCAGCGGCCATCGGGGGTCCAGCTGTGCCAGGAATTCATGCGGCTGAGGTTGCAGTCCAGTCGCCGGGCCTCGCCGCCCGCTGCCGGGATGATGAATAGCTCGCTGTCCGGCTGCAACAGCATGTAATTGGATGCCTGGCAAAAGACAATCCACCGGCCATCGGGAGAGTATTTGGGGAAATAATTACTGCGGCCATTGCGCGAAGCGCCCGCGATGGGTTCGGCTTTGCCCCCCTTGCCTTGGTTGAACGGCAAGCGGTAAAGGTCGAACCGGAACTCCTTGCCGTCCTTTAAAAATTCCTGGCATTCCTCCGGGCTAAGCAAGATGGCCCCTTGGTTGCGCGCGTTCTTCAAATCACCCGCGCGGTTGCGGGCGAAGACGACGGTTTGTCCATCCGGGCTCCACGTGGGATTGCTCTGCACATAGGCCGGATCATCGGCACCGGGCAGCGCGGCGAATTGCTTCGTGTCGCGGTCATAGCTGGCCAGGATGCCGCGCAAGGGGAAGAAAAGCTGGGAAAACGCCAGTTCCGGCCGGGGCACGAATACCGAGCGATCTTGCACGGTGCTGAGCGCGTAACGGCCATCGGGCGAGATTTGCGAGAGCAAGCCAAAGGTCTGTTTGCCCTCGTCGCGCCGGAAATCATCCCAAGTGATGATGTCGCTAGTGGCCAAGGTCATTTCCTTGCCAGTGCGCGTGATGATGTAGGAACCTTTGCTGTTCGCGTAATCGACGTCCATGGCCAAGGTGCCGCCATCGCGGCTAAACGAATGGCAATTGCCGCACACGGGCATATGCTCCAGGACGATGGGCGGCGGTTTGCCGGTGTCGATCGACCCAAATCGCCAGCGGATTTTGGAGGGATCTTTCACCGCCTCGATGAAGGGCAAGTTAACCTCGCGAAAAAAGAGGGGAGTCGCAACGGGTTCCGGGTCGAACCTGAATTGAACCCTGCCGCGCGCGAGCAGGGCGGGGGAGTTGGAATCGCTCCTAACAATCGCCAACTGCACCCAATTCGTGCCGGCGCTTTGCCGGATGCGCTCCCATTCCGAGGCGGGCAGGAATTGGCCGAATTGGAGGTTGGTAAAAGCCCAAGTGCCGCCCGGGGTTTTGACGGCGGCGGACCATTGCCCGGTGCCCGTGACATTCGTGTTCCACGAGAGCACGGGAGGGGACATGTTTCGGGGTAGGACCGCCCCTTCGATCGGGTGTTGGATGACGATGGGCTTTAGCCCGGGATTGGGCGCAAAAAAGGGAGCGGTGGCGCTGGCTTCGTCCCCCCGCAAGAGGACGGTGGCAATCTTAACGGCAAGCCCCAAGGCCAGCAAAGTGGGCACGCTGAATCGACTTGGCATCATAAGGTTGGCTGGCCTTGATAAGAGCACAAATGAGCTAGAGTTGTCCACGCCATAATCTGGGCTTCTTGATGATAATTCCCAGGCTTGCGGAAAGGTTTTAACCTGTGGAGATTTCGATCTCGGCTTTTGCTGCGCCTTTTTTTAAGAATTATGGCGGTTTTTTCCCGGATTTTGCGCGAGGCCGCTTGACCTCGCGGCCAAGCCTCGTTAATTTCTAGCTAAATCATCCCGACCAACGAAGCGTTAGCACGCATATGCTGTTTTTGCGCGTAGCGAAGATAAGGCAATCTCGGGATTCAGGCCTAACCATCGAGGGGCTTGGACTCATTGCCAATGTAGCTGGATTGCACCTGGCCATATGGCTGGCTTTTGCCCTGGATCTTTTCGCGCAAACGAATCCTTTCCCCGAATTCACCGTAGCCACCGCGCGCGAGTATCTGCATGCCGTGGCCAAAACCGCTGAAAACCAGGCGTCCCACAGTGCCGAAGCCCAACTGATCAATGCGCGCCTGGAAAACCAATTAGGCCAAAAGGCCGAGGCCGAGCGGCTGGCTTTTGCCGCTTTTGAATTGGATGCCAAACGCGGCGATATCCAGGTGTTTTTGGCGGATTTATATATCCAGCAAGACCGGTTGGAGGAGGCCGCCCAAGCGTTAAGAAGGGCTTTGGAGGCCAAACCCGGCACGAAGGGTGCCCAACGCCGTCTAGGCATGGTGCTGGACCGGTTGGGCGATCGCGCTGGAGCGTTGAGCGCCTTTGAACAAGCGGTGGCCCAAGCGCCGGAAGACGCCCAGGCCCACCTGTTATTGGCGCGCATGTACCTGGATCAACAACGCGCGACCGACGCCCGGGTGGAGGCAGAACGCGCCTGCCAGCTGGATGCCCAATCCGCCAATGCCCGCTACGTCCTTTATCAGACCCAGGCCCAGCTGGGGCTTGCCCAGGACGCCGCGAAAACGCTCGAGCAATTTCGCGCGTTGAAAAAAGCGGAACCGTCCGCGATGGACGGCACGGTGTCCCCCGCGGAAAGCGAGGCCAATTTGCGCGCTTGCGCGGCGGATTTCCACGCCGCCATCGCCGGTCAATTGTTGGGCCAGGGTGTGGAAAGCAACGCGGTGGCGCATCTGGAGCAAGCTTTGCGCATTGTGCCGAGTCATGTGCCGGCGCATGAAATACTCGCTACTATCTATTTACGCAAAGGCCGGTGGCTCGAAGCCAAACCGATCCTAAAAGAATGGGTCCAACTGGCCCCCCAGGAACTGGCGGCGCACCTGAATTTGGGAACGGTGTTATTGCAGTTAAAGGACCCCGCCGGGGCCGATGAATTGCGGCGCGCCTTGGAAATCGAGCCCCGCCAGCCTCAAGCGCTGAATAATTTGGCCCGTTTTTATTTAGCCTCCCGGCAGCAATTGCCTGAGGCCTTGGTGCTGAGCCAGCGGTTGGTGGCGCTGCAACCCAGCGGGGTGAGTTACGATTTGCTGGGCTGGGCGCTATTTTCCAATGGGAAAACCAACGAAGCGCTGCAAGCGGCTGCCGAAGCCGTGTCCCAGGAACCCGCCAACCCCACGTATCGCCAGCGTTATGAACGGCTGAAGCAACTTGCCAGTTCCACGCCTTGAACCTTTAACCTATCGCATGCAATTCCACCGTTTAATGGCGGCCCTTTTACTCGGTGCCAGCGCTTGGCCGTTGTCTGCCTCGCCCCCCATTCGGTTCCGCAATGTCACCGAGGCGGCCGGCATTCGCTTCGTCCATACCGATGGCGGTTCGGGCAAACGATATGTGCTCGAAACGGTGTCTTGCGGCCTGGGGTTGATCGACTTCGACAGCGATGGCTGGCTGGACATTTTATTTTTGAATGGCGCCCCTTTGCCGGGAACCCCAAAGCCTGACCCTATTCCCACCGCGGCGCTGTATCATAATAATCATGACGGAACTTTCACCGAAGTGACCCGGGGCAGCGGGTTGGAGGCGCCGGGTTATGCCATGGGTTGCGCGGTGGCGGATTTCGATAATGACGGCAAGGAAGATGTTTTCATCACGTATTACAATGAGCAGCGGCTTTGTCGAAATCTAGGCCAAGGCAAATTTGGGGATATCACCCGCGAAGCCGGTCTCCATTCTCCTGCTTTAGATCAATCCGTGGGCGCCGGCTGTGTTTTCCTAGACTACGATCGTGATGGTTTGTTGGATATCTTTGCCAGCTATTACTTGCGGTTCGATCCCGCCGCGCACACACCGCGCTTTTTTGCGAACATACCGATCTATCCCGGCCCTAAAAGCTGCCCGCCATTGCCCAGCCGGTTATATCGCAACACCGGCAAAGGCCAGTTCATTGAGGTCAGCGCCGCCTCGGGCATTGGCGCCAAACCGGGATACGGCATGGGGATTGTGAGCGCCGATTTCGATGGTGATGGCTGGCCGGATATTTACGTGGGCAATGACGCGCAGGATAACTATCTGTTTCACAACCGCCGCGATGGCACGTTTGAGGAAATCGGCCTGATGGCCGGTGTGGCTTACGATCAATATGGAGACGCCCAAGGCACGATGGGCGCCAACGTGGGGGATTACGATGGCGATGGCCGGCCGGATATTCTGGTCACGGATTTTCAAAACCAGGTCAACACGCTCTATCGCAATTTAGGCAACCTGCAGTTTCAGGACGTGACCGTCGCCACCGGGGCTGGAACAGGGTCGCGCCCGCTGGTGACCTGGGGCTGCGGCTTGGTGGATTTCGATAATGACGGCGTGCCGGAGATTTTCACCGCCGCCGGACATTTGCAGGACACCATTGAGCAATACGACAAAAGCACCACCTATAAGCAACGCAGCTTGCTGTTGCGGCAACGGCAAGGCCGATTTGTGGATGTCACCAGCGATAGCGGGGATTTGGCCCGGTTGGTCGAAAGCAGCCGGGGCGCGGTGTTCGGCGATTTGAATAACGACGGGAAATTGGACCTGGTGATATTGAATGCCCGGGCCCGGGCCACGGTGCTCCTCAATGAAACCATGACTTCGAATCATTGGTGCACGGTGAAACTGGTGGGTGCTCGCAGCAATCGTTCCGCCGTTGGGGCGGTGGCGCGAATCACCGCGGGAAACCGCACTCTGGTGGATGAAGTGCGCGCTGGCCGGGGATATCAGAGTGCCGAAGACCTTCGCCTCCATTTTGGATTGGGCACTAACTTGGTGATCGATCGCCTTCAAGTATGCTGGCCCAGTGGTTTGACCAATGTTTGGACAAATATTTCCGCAGATCGCATTCTCACCTTAACGGAAGAAGCCAATTCGCTTCGTTAGCCAACGGTCTAGTATCGCTAAGGGCAAAATATTCGCCGCCGCGAAATACTCGGATTTCAAAGAATCTCACAGCAACCCGGCTCGAGGTATCACTTCTTTTATTGGGGCCAAGCTCGGTTAATCAGAATTGAGATGGCTATCGGGGGAAATAAAAAGGCCGGGCACGAAGCCCGGCCTGTGAAGGTTTTCAGCCTATGCGCGAGTAGCGTTTAGCGGCTGGAACGATAGAACATCTGGCCCGAACTGGCGGTGGCCGTGTACGGGCTGGCTGCGCCGGTGACGGCGGTCCACGGACCGGTGAGAGACGGGGCAGATAGGAGCGTGCCCGTGTAGGTGATCACCAGGTTGCTGCCACTGCGAACAGCCGACAGGGTCGGCTTCGCGGAGAACGTGTCGCCGTATTCGCGGAATTTCGCGTAGAACGCGCGATGCAGGGCCGTGTCGGAGATATTGCCCAATTCCGGCGAATAATCGATGCCGACGTAGACTTTGTCGGGCATCAGGGTGCCAGCGAGGTCCGCCGAATCCGGCCAGGTCGTGGCGCCCAGTTGGGTCCAATTCACGCCATCATCGCTGCGATAGATGGTGAAGGTTTGGCCCACGCGTTGGAGACGGCACCAAGCGTTGGGATACAACGGAGTGCCCCCGTTGCCAGCGCTGGAGGTCGAAGCGCCCGTGATCGTGCGGCGATTGCCTTCCCAGCTATTGTTGCCCGCGGTGTCCATGACGGTCATCACCGGATTGACATGCACTTTTTGGTAACGGCCAGCCTTGCCATCATACGGATATTCGGTGGCCGTGCCGGTTTGAGTTTCGCGATTCACGCCAAAGTTTGTCACGTCACGGACGATTAAGCCCGCGCGCGCCCATTGGCTGGAGGATTCCTGGAATTCGACGCGCACTTTCTTGTCGAAGTCGCCCGTGATTTCTTCGTAAACCAGCGTGGCTTCATCGTACGCGCCCCATTCGGTGGCGCCGTCGCTGTAGACGTCGAAGCTATTGTCGCTAATGGCGATGACACCATTGCCCAGGGCCAGTTCATTGGCGCCTACCACGCCCCAACTCATTTTGCCCACTTTGAAGTCGGCGTTAGCCGTGGTGATCTTGTTGCCCTTGAGGTCGGCGACGTTCTTAACCGTCACGGTGTACGTGGTGCCCGCCGTCAAGCCAGAGGCCGTCAGCGTGACGCCCGTCTTGTAGGCCTTGAAACCGGTCACAGTGCCACCCGAGAGCGTGAAGTTGGCTTGTTTGGCCAATTCGACTTGATCCACATCTTCGTCGAAGCCGATGCCGACATCATAAGTGCCCGCTTGATTCTTGATCGCGCTGGCGCTGGCCACCGGCGGGAAGGTGTCAGCCACGACGGTGAGCGTCGCTTCCGCGCTGGTCACACTGAGACCCGGCACGGTGACGGACACTTTATATTTGGCATTATTGTCGGCCATCGCAACCGGGGTGGTGTACACCGGCAGGGTGGCGCCACTGATCGCGGTGCCATTCTTGAACCATTGATAGGCGACCGAGGTGGTCAGCGGGCTGTAGGTGTCGGCCACCACTTTGAAGGTGACGGACTTGCCATCCACGCCTTGGATTGAAGCCGGCTGGGTGGTGATGTTCACTTTGGCCCCGTTAGGATTGATGAACGTGCCGATCACGTTGCCGCGCAGCTTCATGCCCGAGGAATCCTGCGCCGGATCGGCGTCCCCCGACATGATGTAAGTGGCATCCGCGCCGTCGCCACCGCCGCCTTCTTTGTGGCGGATTTCCATGTAGTATTTCCTGCCGGCGGTGAGGTTGATCGTGCTGTTAGGCCATTCGCCGGAGAAGATGTCGGAACGTTTGGATTCCGCGTCACCACTGCCAGGGCTGGTCCACTGATATTGATTGCTCCAGCCGCCTTCCTGGGCGATGAGCTTCTTGTTCGCGGTGGTGTCATCCGTGCTCAGGTAGAGGTTGGCTTGATCGTCCGCAGCGAGGAAGAACACGTAATTGCCGGTAGTAGGAGGCACAAACCAGCAGAAGGAGCGAGCCCAGTAGTTGTCGGCCACGCCCCAAGGATTCCCAAATTGGGAAACCGTCGATTCCACTGAGGGACTCGCAAGGGTGCCTTCATCCAAACCCAGGATGAAATCATCAAGCGATCCCGGATCCGCATCGTATTGCCAGCGCTGATACGTGGCAAAACCCGAGGCGAACGACACGGAACTGAAGGTAATCTTGGTGTCGGTCGCGATGGTGTTCGCCGGGTTGGCCGTGTCTTTGACGCCGTTGACTGTCAGCGTGTATTGAGTGTCGGCCGCCATGGTGGAGGTGACCAGTTCCACACTGTTGGTGGTCATACGGTTAACCGAGGAGATCGTGATGCCATTGTCCAACTTGTAGTTGCTGGTGGTCAACGCGGAATCCGTCACGGGTTCCGAGAATTCCACCTTCACGCTCTTGAAGCTGACCGCAGGCGATACTTGGGTGATCGTGGGCGCGGTCGTATCCGTGGTGACCGTGACTACGGACGCGCTGCTGATGGTTTCGGTGCCGCCACCAAATACGCGAACGGTATAGGTGCCGGAGTCACTGGTTTGAGCGAGGTCCACTTTGTAAGTGGAAGCAACCGCTTTGGGGATCGGTGTGCCGTTTTTGCGCCATTCAAAATGGACGGGATCGCCCGTGGCCGTGACGCTCAACTCTAAAGCGTTATTTTGGGCCACCGTGACCGAGGCCGCTGGTTGAGCGGTGATGGCGATCGGGGTCGGTGTATAGGGCCCGAAATTGCTGAATTTCGCTGTGGAGATGTCCCCATCACTATGGGCTGTCACTGCCAAACCCAATAGAATTGTGCTCGGCCAAGCTTCGGTGAAGGAGGCCACGGAGGCGTTGTCAGTACCCGGAGGCCAGCTGCCTTTGGTATCCCAACCTTGCGGATTCCACGGGTTATACATGTTCCAAGCTTTGCCGTCCTCGCTGGTGTACATGTAGAGCACGCTGCCGACACGTTCCATGCGCAACCAGTTGTTGCCGTTGGCATTGGGGGGGTAGGCCGGGTTGGGCGAAGTCCAGCTACATTGATCATCGCGCAAACAGCGGAATTGCGGACCGCGATTATTAACCCCGGCGGGTGCGCCGTTGGCAGTATCCGATGAAGGGCGGGTGACCATATTGGCCAAGAACGGATCTCCGGCACCGGGCGCTCCCGAGCCGTCATCTACGCGGGCCATGAATTCGGCTTTCGACCAGCCTCCGTCGTTGGCATTGCCAACTAAGCTGGCAACTTTAACGACGTAATCGAAATCGCCGGTGACTTTGAAATAGGCGTAATAGAAGTTGTCTGCTGCGCCCCAAATGTCGCTTCCGCCGCCTTCTACAGTGTAGACTGTAACGCCGGCTTCTGTGGTCTTGGTGACTGATCCTGGCATTGTTGGTGAACCGACGTCGGCTCCCGTCAATGTTTGGGCGTTTGATGAGCAAGTTACTAAGCCCAAGCTCAGCAAAAGACCATATCTTAGGAATTTTTGCTTCATAGTGTGTGTGTTTGGGTGTCCTCGTGTATCTGCCCCTTTAGTTTGCTGGTCCAGCGATACCATCCAGGTCGCTAGCCTGTGGATCGGCATCCCTTGTTGGATGTCCCTGACCTTCGTTTATGCAAGTGTTATGCATGCCACTTACTAAGCTCCAAGGTCTTGGTTCCATCGTTGTGCGATCACAGGCACTTATGCCATACCTACATCGTGCCTTCCCGATATGCCTAAAGGCACACACAGCCTGGCGACAAGCCTTGCGGCAATGCGGCGCCCGCTGTTTTTCCAGACAAACTATTTTGGGATTGCCCCGATAATACTTAATTTCAGAAATTAAGCAAAGAAAATGTGATGGTTAAGCGCTTTTATTTTGGCAATTCGCCGCCACTTCTTGCGCATGCTATTGTCCTAACTCTTCGCAATCAAAAATTCCTGAAAGCGGCCACCCAGTGCGGGAGTTCTTTGGCGTTTGGCGCTGCCTATTAAATAATTGCGTTGGTCGTGATCCGCAAGAATCGGCCCAACAGCTATGGGAGGCGCGTTATGATTGCCTTAACTCGATTATGGTAGTTGGGCTGTTCGGCAGCATTTTTATTGAGTGATTAGCGTCATTTGTTATCGCTTTTTTCGCCAACCGGGTTTAATCTTCGTCCTAACCCTACGCATGCAACCCATTGGACTTGGAGACCACTGTCTACGTCTTTTCCTGTCGTCCTCCCGGATGTATTTATGGTTATATCTTATTCTGAGCTTAAGCCAGTTGAGAGCGCAGATCGTTAGTACTGCTGGCGGAGGGGTTTTTTTGAAACCGCTCGCGATTTCTTCAACGGGCAAAGCGGGTTTTAGTTTAATGCCGGTTAATGTTACCCAAGTTAGTTTCACCAACTTGCTTCCGGAATCCCGGTTTTTAACCAATCAAATTCTCCCGAATGGCTCCGGGGTAACTGCCGGAGATATCGACGGTGATGGCCGGTGCGATCTCTTCTTCAGCGGACTTGGCGGCGGCAGCCGGTTTTATCGCAATTTGGGAAATTGGAAATTCGAGGACGTAACTGAACGTGCTGGGGTGGCTTGTCCGGATATGGATGCCACCGGCGCTCTGTTTGCCGATGTGGATGGCAATAGGTCGCTTGATTTACTCGTGAATTCCATCGGCGGGGGTACCCGTTTGTTTATCAATGACGGCCACGGCCATTTCACTCGCAGCTCACAAGTGCTCAATCCCGGAGGCGGTGGCACTTCATTAGCACTGGCCGCGCCGTTTCAACCCGGCGAATTGGCGCTGTATATCGCTAATTATCGCGTATCAGCGCTAATGGATGCGCCTGGCACTCACTTCAATATAAAAATGGTTAATGGCAAGCCGTTGGTCGCGGCGATTGATGGCAAACCCTTAACCAATCCCGAGTGGACGAATCGGTTTCGTTTCAAGTTTAATACCTCCGGCGGTGGCCGCATGAAGTTCGGTTATGAGGAATTAGGCCAAGCCGATTTCTTCTGCGCGATCCGTGCCAAGGGGCAATTCTCGCCGGTCGCTTGGACGAGTGGGAAGTTTCTCGATGAGTCCGGAAAGGCCTTGGTGGAACCGCTCTACGATTGGGGGCTTTCTGTGATGTTTCGCGATTTTAACGGCGATGCACAGCCCGACCTCTATTTGTGCAACGACTTCAATTCGCCGGATCGCTTTTGGTTGAACGACGGCCGAGGGCACTTCCAGTTAGCGCCTAATAACGCCCTGCGTTGCACCAGCCTGGCGGCCATGGCGGTCGATGTGGCTGATCTGGACCGCGACGGCCAAGATGATTTTCTGGTGGTCGATATGCTTAGCCGGAGCCACCACCGCCGCCTCACCCAGCGCAACATGTTGCGGACCGACACGGCCCAAGCCTCCGAATCGAGCAACCGGCCGCAATTTCCCCGCAATACGCTGTTCATGAATCGCGGGGACGGCACTTACGCTGAGATCGCGCAATACGCCGGTCTCGAAGCCAGCGAATGGTCCTGGGGACCGATTTTTTTGGATGTGGATTTGGATGGTTATGAGGATTTGTTGGTGCCTAATGGATTCCAGCGCGATAACATGAACGTCGACATCCAAAATCGCATTAAACAAGCCCACGCGGGCAAAGTCTCTTCCCGTGAGGAACTGGCCTTGCGCGGTTTGTTCCCCCGGTTGGATACCGAAAACCTGGCCTTTCGCAACTTGGGCAGCTTTCGGTTTGAAGAGTCTAGCAAGGCCTGGGGTTTTGACACACCTGCCATCTCCCAAGGGGCTTGCCTGGCCGATTTAGACCACGACGGGGACCTGGATGTCATTGTCAACAACCTGAACGGCGTCGCCGGTCTCTATCGCAATGACACGGTGGCACCGCGCGTGGCCGTCCGGCTAAAAGGGGTGGCGCCCAATACCCAAGGCATCGGCGCGCGAATCACAGTCACGGGCGGGCCGGTGACCCAATGCCAAGAAATGATCTGCGGCGGCCGGTATCTTTCCGGCGATGAATGTTTGCGAGTGTTTGCCGCGGGCGATGTGACGAACCGTTTGCGAATCGTCGTGGCTTGGCGTTCAGGGAAACAAAGCATCGTCGAAGGCGCGTTGCCCAATTCTCTTTACGTAATCGACGAAGCAACCGCTGGGGCCGCGCCCGCCGAAGTCAAAAAAACACCGCCTCCCGCGTGGTTTGAAGACGTTAGCCCCAAACTCAATCATCGTCATCAATCGGTGACCTTTGATGATTTTGAGCGCCAGCCGCTCTTGCCCAAACGCTACAGCCGGTTCGGGCCGGGCATTGCGTGGTGGGACCTGGATGGCGACGGGCAGGAGGATTTAGTCATCGGCGCCGGCCAGGGGATCAGTTCGGGCTGGTTCCGCAATAATAGCCAAGGCGGTTTTGATGCTAAAAACGCCACCGCCTGGACGCCCCCCAATATGCGCGAACAAACCGGCCTGGTGGGCTGGCAACCCGGAAGCGTTTTAATCGCTTGCGCGAATTACCAAGATGCCCAGGTTTCCGGGGGTGCGCTGCATTTTTACTCCGTGGGAACGAATCAACCCATTGAAATGGGGGACGCTTGGGATGCAAGTGCCGGCCCCGTGGCGGCGGCGGATTATGATGGCGATGGAAACTTGGATCTTCTTATCGGGGGCCGCATTAAAGCGGGCCGATATCCCACTGCGGCCAGTTCCCGCCTCTATCGCCAAGCTAAAGGCAAACTGGTTTTGGACGACGCAAATTCCAGTTTATTAGCCAATGTTGGGCTGGTTAGCGGCGCCGTGTGGAGCGATCTCAATGCCGATGGCTGGCCCGATTTGTTGCTCGCCTGCGAATGGGGGCCGATTCGGGTGTTTCAAAATCAACACGGCGCGCTGAAAGAAGTGACCCGCGAGTTGGGCCTGGATAAATTCGCCGGCTGGTGGAATGGCCTTAACACGGGGGATTTTGACGGTGACGGCCGCCTGGATGTCGTGGCGTCCAATTGGGGTCAAAACTCCAAATACGAATATCGCCGCCAGAAACCATTGCGGATTTATTACGGCGACTTTAATAACGACGGCGGCGTTGCCTTTTTGGAAAGCCTCTACGAGCCCGCCATGGGTCAATATGCGCCGCTGCGCATGTTGGACGCCGCCACACGGGCAATGCCTTATTTGGCGGAGCGCTTTTCAACTCACCAAGCTTGGGCCGAAGCTTCCATCGCCGATGCCCTTAAGGATCATGATTCCCAGGCTGCTTTTCTGGAGGCGAATTGGCTGGAGACGACGCTATTCTTGAATCGTGGCGATCACTTTGAGGCCCGGCCCTTGCCGTTTGAAGCGCAATTGTCGCCCGCCTTTGCCGTGTGCGTGGCTGATTTCGATGGCGATGGCCGCGAGGACCTTTTCCTGAGCCAAAACTTTTTTGCGGTGGATGGCGATACTTCCCGTTATGATGCCGGCCGCGGCCTGCTATTGCGTGGCGACGGCCAAGGCGGTTTTCGCGCGGTTCCCGGCCAGGAAAGCGGCGTCAAAATCTACGGTGAACAGCGCGGGGCGGCGGTGGCGGATTATGATGGCGATGGCCGGGTGGATTTGGCGGTCACCCAATGGCAGGAGGAGACGCAGCTATTGCATAACTGCCAAGCCAAACCGGGATTGCGCGTTGCGCTTCAAGGGCCGCCGGGCAATCCGCGCGGGTTTGGCGCGATCTTGCGCCTCAAATTTGGCGAAAAATTAGGCCCGGCTCGGGAAATTCACGGAGGCGGAGGGTATTGGTCGCAAGATAGCCCCACGCAGATTCTGGCGACTCCCGAGCCGCCGACTCAGCTTTGGGTGCGGTGGCCCGGGGGCTTGGAAAAAACCTATGAAGTGCCCGTTGGAGCCAAGGAAATCCGGGTTAAAATCGATGGCAGCAGGGAATAAAATGAAGGGAGTCATTATCCGCAGGGCTGGCGCCTTATCGCGCGGGGCGGCATGGGGGATGAGGTTTGCGCTAACTGGGCTATGCCTGTGGCTTGCCGGAAACGGGCCCTTGCTTGCGGCGCCACCGCTCGCGTGGGAGAGCGGTCCGGGCTATCGCAGTGCGCGTTTGCCCCGGCCCGTTTCCGGCAAGGATGGTTTTGCGGAATTGTCCCCCAGTGATACGGTGATCACATTCACCAACACCCTCTCGCGCACCAATGCCGCGCTCAACCAGATTTTGCTCAACGGTTCGGGCGTGGCCGCCGGGGACATCGATGGGGATGGCTGGTGTGACATATTCTTCGGCGCCATCGACGGTTCTTGCGCGTTGTACCGCAATTTGGGCGGGTGGAAATTTCAGGACGTCACCGCCGAAGCCGGCGTGGCTTGCGCCGGACAGCACACCACCGGCGCGGTGTTCGCCGATGTCGATGGCGACGGGGATCTCGATCTCCTCGTCAACAGCGTTGGTGGTGGCACGCGCCTGTTTCTTAACGACGGCAAGGGGCATTTCACGGAGTCCACTGATTCGGGATTGATCCGCCAGCGCGGCAGCATGTCGATGGCTTTGGCGGATATTGATGGCAACGGGACGCTGGATTTGTACGTGGCCAATTACCGCACCAACACCATTCGCAGCACGGGTTACGAAGTAATCAATGTCAACGGCCGCCGAATGCTCCGGCCCGAGGATCGCGACCGGTTGTACGTGACCCCGGACGGTTTTCTGCGCGAACATGGCGAGCCGGATGTGCTGTATCTCAACGATGGCCAGGGCCATTTCAAAGAGGTTTCCTGGACGGACGGCCGGTTTCGTGATGCCGCTGGAAAATCTCTGGCCGCCCCGTTGCGCGACTGGGCTCTATCCGCCGCATTTCGCGATCTTAATGGCGATGGCGCGCCCGATATCTATGTCTGCAACGATTTTTGGAGCCCTGATAAAATTTGGATCAACGATGGCCACGGCAATTTCTCCGAGTTGCCGCGCGAAGCGATGGCTTGCACCAGCACTTTCTCCATGTGCGCGGATTTTGCGGATATTAATCGCGATGGCTGGGATGACTTCCTGGTGCTCGACATGCTCAGCCCGGTGCATGCGCGGCGCATGACGCAAACCATCATGTTCGGCCTTAACCCGTGGCCGGCGGGGTTCAATCCCATCCGGCCCCAAGTCACGCGCAATACGCTTTTCCTGAACCGGGGCGATGGCACGTTTGCCGAAATTGCTCAATTGAGCGGACTGGACGCGACCGAGTGGTCTTGGTGCCCGGTTTTTCTCGATGTCGATTTGGATGGTAATGAGGATTTGCTCGTAGCGACCGGCAACATGTACGACACGCAAGATCAGGACGCCGAGGCGCAGATTAAGGCCAAGGGCCCTTGGCAGCGCAGCCAAGTGCCCTACAAACTTTGGATGTATCCGCCGCTTAATTTACCCAAAATGGCGTTCCGAAATCAGGGCCTGCTCACCTTCAAAAATATGGGCGACGCTTGGGGCTTTAACTCGGTGGGCGTGGCGCAAGGAATGTGCCTAGCGGACCTAAATAACGACGGCGCGCTGGATGTCATCGTCAATCACCTCAACGGCGCGCCCGGGATTTATCGCAACAACACGGCCAAACCACTCGTGGCTGTGCGCTTGAAAGGGCTGGCGCCGAATACTCCCGGGGTGGGCGCCAAAATCTCCTTGCGCGGGGGCGCGGTGCCGTTGCAGAGCCAGGAGATGATGGGCGGCGGCCGCTATTTATCGAGTGATGGCTATATGCGTGTGTTTGCGGCCGGGGCACCTACCCAAGCCATGACATTAGAAGTCCGCTGGCGCAGTGGCAAACAAAGTGTCATTGCTGGGGTGCAGCCGGACCGCCTGTACGAAGTCGAAGAAGCGGGGGCTGTGGCTGCGCCAGAACTTAAGCCAGCGAAGACAACTCCACTTTTGACGGATGTAAGCGCTGCGCTTAATCACACGCATTCCCAGGAAATTATTGACGATTTTTCCCGCCAGCCGCTATTGCCGAACAAGCTGAGCCAATCCGGTCCGGGCGTCTGCTGGTTCGATGTGGACTGCGATGGCTGGGAGGATTTGATCATCGGTGGCGGCGCGGGCAGCACGATGGCCGTATTCCGCAATAATGGCCAAGGCGGTTTCACCCGGGTCGATTCCGCGCCCTTCAACGAGCCGCTGGCGCAAGATCAAACCGCCGTCCTAGGTTTTAACACGGGCGATTTCCGCGCCCTGCTCGCGGGGCTTTCGAATTACGCCTTTGGCTCCAGTGACGTTCCTTCCGCGAGACTGTATGATTTGACGCAAAACCGAGTGCTGGACGCCGTGCCCGGCTGCCCGGTCACTACGGGTCCGCTGGCGCTGGCGGATATTGCCGGCAACGGCAGCCTGGAGTTGTTTGTTGGGGGGCGCGTGGTTCCCGGCCGCTATCCTGAGCCGGTGGCCTCGCGGATGTTCCGCTGCGAGCAGGGCCAGTTTAAACTGGATGCGGAGAACACCCAAGTCTTGGCTAACGTGGGGTTGGTCAACGGCGCTTTGTTCAGCGACGTGGACGGCGATGGCTGGCCGGATTTGTTGCTTGCCTGCGAATGGGGGCCGATTCGCATCTTTCATAATGAGCATGGCCGGTTGCGCGAAGTGACCGCAAATTGGGGGCTGGACCGTTTCACCGGTTGGTGGAATAGCCTGGCCGCGGGAGATTTCGATGGCGATGGCCGCCTGGATTTCGTGGCGGGCAACTGGGGCCGCAACACCCCGTTTGAAACCCACCGCACCCAGCAGTTGCGCTTGTTCTACGGTGATTTTAACAACACCGGCGGAGTCGAACCCGTGGCCGCGTATTCCGATCCGGCCTCCGGGAAAATGGTCCCCGAGCGGGCCTTTGAGAGCTTGGCCAATGGCTTGCCTTTCCTTCGCGAGCGTTTCAGCACGCATCAAGCATACTCTGTCGCGAGTATTCCGGAAATATTGGGTGAGGCCTTTAAAAACGCCAAAGAGCTAACCGCCTCGACTTTGGAAACCACGGTGTTGCTTAATCGCGGGAATCATTTCGAAACCTGTTCTTTGCCGTTAGAAGCCCAATTCGCTCCGGTCTTTGGGATCAGCGTGGGTGATGTGGATGGTGACGGCAACGAGGATGTGTTCTTGGCGCAGAATTTCAACGCGACCCAGCCGCTGGTATCGCCGTACGACGCCGGGCGCGGCCTTTGGTTGCTGGGTGATGGGCATGGCCAGTTTCGCTCCATGCCCGGCCAGGAGAGTGGGGTGAAAATTTATGGCGAAGGCCGTGGATGCGCGGTGGCGGATTATGACCACGACGGGCGGCTGGATTTGGCGGTGGCGCAGAATTCCGGCGCGACCTGCTTGTATCACAACGCCGGCGCCAAGCCGGGGTTGCGGGTGCGAGTTGCGGGGCCGCCCGGCCGCCCGCAAGCCGTGGGAGCCGTGTTGAGCGTGATTCAAGGAACGAACGCCGGCCCGGCGCGCGAAATACATGCGGGCTCGGGATTTTGGTCGCAAGACGCGGCCACCCAAATATTCGCGCTTCCCACCGATCCCGCGTCGCTCAAGATTCGCTGGCCTGGTGGCCGTGTCACCACTAATATCATTCCTGAATCAGCCCGGGATATCACGGTTACCGAAACCGGGATAAAGGAAAAACCGTAACCGAGTTGAAGCCCTAAACGAATATAGCCAAAGCCCCAACATGAGCCGTCCTGCCCGCCAGACCGATCCGGTTATTGCCCCGCGTCGCCGCAAGACAATGTGGGTGATTTTTCTCCTGCTCAGTTTGGTGGTGCTTCCCCTGATGGCTTTGTTGGCTGTGGAATGGGGGCTAAGGCTGGCGGGTTACGGGTATCCCACCCGTTTTTACGCCCGCCAGAATGTCGATGGCAAAGACTCCTTCATCGCCAATCCCCAATTTAGCTGGCGCTTTTTCCCTCGGCCCATGGCTCGCACCGCCGCGCCTTTGGTGATTCCCGCCGAAAAGCCCGCGCGCGTGCGCCGGGTGTTTGTGCTCGGCTCCTCCGCGGCCCAAGGCGATCCCGCCCCCGCCTTCAGTTTCAGCCGCATCCTGGAAGTCATGCTGCGCGAGCGATATCCGGACGAAGAAATCCAGGTCTACAACACGGCCGCAACGGCGATCAATTCGAATGTGATGTTGCCGATTGCGCGCGATACTCTGGCCTTGCAGCCGGACCTGTTCATCGTTTACGCCGGTAACAACGAGGTCATTGGCCCCTATGGTTTAGCCGGCGTGCTGTCACCCTTTTTATCCAGCCGGTCGGCCATCAAAGCGCATGTCTGGCTGGGGCAGACGAAGATCGGCCAATGGCTGCAAGCGCTGGCGGCCCGCAAAACGCCCAACGAAACGGCCTGGCGCGGGATGGAGTTGTTCTTAGCCCATCAAGTCCGCCGCACCGATCCGGATTTGGAAACGATTTACGCCCATTTTGCGGGCAATTTGGATGAAATCTGCCGGTTGGCCAGCGCGGCTAAGGTTAAGGTGATTCTCTCCACCGTGCTAGTGAACGACCAGGATTGCGCACCCTTCCTTTCATTGCACCGACCCGGTTTATCCGAGCCCGCGCTCACGCAATGGAAATCACTATTTGCCGCCGGCCAAACGAATGAAGCCGCCGGACAATGGACGCAAGCGATTCAAAATTACACCGCTGCCGCCAGCATTGACGGCGAGTACGCCGAATTGATGTTTCGCTTGGGCCGCTGCCAGCTGCAAATGCGCCAGCCCAACGAAGCCCGCATCAGTCTGGCCCAGGCGCGCGATTGCGACGCGCTTCGTTTTCGCGCGGATACCCGCATCAACATGGCCATCCAGCAAGTGGCCCAAAAACAGGCGGACCACGGGGTTTCGCTGGTCGATGCTGACCGCCAAATCCGCGCCGCCTTGGCCAATGGCATTCCCGGCGCCAGCTTGTTGTACGAGCATGTGCATCTTAATTTTGCGGGCAACTATCAACTGGCGGCGGCGATGTTGAGTTCGGTGGAAACAGCCCTCGGCTTGCAAAGCCAGCGCCCGCTGCCTAGTGAGGAAACCTGCCGCCAGCGGCTCGCATTCACGGCCTTTAGCGAGTATCGCATTCAACAGGATTTGCTGGGCCGCCTCGAAGGCGCGCCATTTACCAACCAATGCACCAGCGCGACGGATTTGGACCATGGCCGCAAACAACTGGCCCAAATGGCGGCGGGCCTTGACTCGGCGGCCCCCGCATTGGACGCCGCTTATCGTGCGGCCTTGGCGGCCAGCCCGGACGACTGGCGCTTGCGCAATTTGTACCTCGATTACTTGCGCTACGCCGGGCGTTTCGCGGAGGCGCATCAGCAGGCGCAGGCGGTTTATAAGGCGATTCCGTTCGAGTATTTCAGCATGGTCAATATGGGCATTACGCTGGGCGAGCTGAAGCAATTCGCCGATGCGGAGCGATATTTGCGTGAAGCCATTGCCGTCAATCCTTACTTCATGCGGGCTTATGAGGAAATGGCCCTCTTGTACGAGGCGCAACGCAAGTACGACGTGGCCGAGTCTTATCATCGGCAAAGCCGCTGCACTCCGGCGCAGTTCGCGGCTTTTTATAATCGCATGGGCCTGACTTACGCCAAAGAGCGGCAGTTTGATATCGCCGACGATTGTTTTCGCAAGGCGCTGGCGGTGTCGCCCGGGTTTGCCGAAGCGGAAGCCAATCTCAAAAAGAGCCAGGCGATGAAGGCGGATGGCGGACGTTCGGCGGCGGACCCCGAAGTTTCGACTTGGTTTAACCAAGCCAACCAAAGCTTGCGCGAAAACAAGCTCACCGAGGCCATCGAATCGTATCGCAAAGTTGTGGCGCGCGATCCGGCTTTCACCAAAGCCCGGAATAACTTCGCCATCGCGCTGATTAAATCCAGCCAGTTTGCCGAGGCCGAGCAGCAATTGGAAGAAGTGCTGCGGCTCGATTCCACAATGCTCGAGGCATATCCCAACCTGGCTATCCTGCGCAGCATGCGCGGCGAACATGCGGGCGCGATTGAGTTGCTGCAAAAGGCCATCGCAATCCAGCCTTCCGCCAAGCTTTATCGAGTCCTGGCGGAAGAATTTTCACGAGCGGGCAACGATGCCGAGGCGCAAAAATGCCGCGAGCAGGCCGCGCAATTAGCCCCGCAGCCTGCCGCGCCGTAATTGCCGCCGCTTCTCGCCGCCAGCGCTACCGCGGCCGCAGAGTGGCCTTGATCCGCATCTCGCCCGAGTTCTTCGGGAGTTTAACCGTGTTCTGCTCGGGATTGCCAATCGTCACCGGCTGGCCATCAATCTCGACCGAAGCGAGGGTTTTGTTCTCCGGCACGCGCAACACGAGCCAGGCGTTGGTGGGCGGATGAGCGGTGGTCAAGCGTATTTGGCCGGTGATCTCCGTGTCGCTGGCCACAAGTTCCAGATCCGCCGGGCCAAACAGCGTGGGCATCTGGCGGAAACGGATGGTTTCGCCGGGCGCGAGCCAGCGGCGCGGAGGA
>MTLE01001191.1_pt1 | contig 24627 bp, 19 predicted proteins | sample 1982461 | NCBI WGS metagenome assembly MTLE01 (sample SAMN05712605, study PRJNA340218) | biofilm metagenome | isolation source: sample SPL anode biofilm adapted to -200 mV | place: USA | collected 2012-02-03
CTGGAAGCCCGCATATCCGCAGTGGCAAAAAAACTTAAAATAACCCAAAGATAACAAATTGCTAGTTTAATAAGACGGAACAGCGAGAAATTACGCTACTATCTCAACGCGGTTACCTTCGGGGTCTAGAATAATACTCTCAAAATACCCATCACCCGTAACGCGCGGCAAACCCGCAACAGTGTAACCGTCCTGCGCTAAAGTATTTGTAAGTTCTATAACCTTTTCGTGAGAACCGACTTTAAAAGCTATGTGGCAGTAGCCAAGCGTTTCCTGACGGGGGCGAAAAGAAATATCTTTACGCTTCATCAGTTCCAAGGCGCAACCGCCTTCAAAAGAAATAAAATACGATTCAAAACCCTTTGCGGCATTTGTGTATTTTTGATTTGAAATGCCGCCAAAGTATTTTATATAGAAATCTTTAAGTTTATCAATATCTTCCGACCATAAAGCTATATGTGCTATTTGCATAAAAACTCCTAATTGCCAAATGTGTGATTGGGGTTATTAATGGCACAAGCATAAGCATCGCCAAACGCATACATATTTTCATGCCCGCAAACCGCCTGACAAGCACGTATTTTGACATCTGTTTTTGAAGAATACGGCATACCGCACATATCCACCCTGCGCCCTATCCCCAAATGACGCCATTCGAAAGTGATATAAATATTATCAGGCAAAACATATCCTATATACGCGCCTTGATAGTATTGTAATGACCAATTCTTTTTTACAGGTGGAATTTCTATATCAAGGACTTGATTAAGACCATCTCGCATGTCCCCTTCGGGGCGGGTGGGATAGGCCCCATTAGTAAGTCTATATCTTTCAAGGGCGGAGTAAATTGTACCGAGTTGGGAAAGCGCTTCGGAAGCGCGGGCTTTTGTAACGGCAAGCTGATATTGCGGCAGGGCTATGGCGGCAAGTATGCCGATGATAAGAACAACAACTAATAATTCTATAAGAGTAAATGCTTTTTTGTTAAAAAGTTTCATTCTTCCGTCCGCACACTAATGTATTTTGCAAGGATTTTTAAATTATTTTTGCCGTTCCAAAAGGTTGCGTGATTGGTTGTCTTACGCTTAAGCTGAACAAATTATTTTGCAAGGATTTTGGAATTATTTTTAATTTTATTAAAAATGAGGTATACCGAGAGCCCCCGAAGCGGGGCGAGTATCCGAAATTTTTAAAAAATTAAAAAGAACGCAAAAGCCGCCGCAAAACTACCACTTGCGATATTTCCAGTAGGTTACCATCGCCCACACGGAAAGCATAGCCAGCCCCATAACCATCCAAAAAGCGCCGGGGTGCTGGTGCATGGGAATGGGAACGTTCATAGAAAACGCGCTAACGACAAAGGTAGGCACCATAATCCAAATGGTTATGGTATTAAGGCGTTTCATCAAAAGGTTTAAGTTATTGTTGACGATAGAAGCGCGGGCATCCATAAGGCCTGCTAAAATGTTGGAATAAATTTCCGCCTGTTTTTGGGACTGAGTATTTTCAATAATAATATCGTCAAGCATTTCGCGCGAGCGTTCGTCAAAACCGACGCGGGCGGAAAAGTTGCGCAGCTTTTCAAACACAAAACCGTTGGCGGTAATTGCGCTTACGTAGTACACAAGGCTCTTTTCCAAACTGAAAAGGTTAAAAAGGTATTTATTATCAACGGATTCGGTCATCTTGTCTTCAATCTCTTCCGATATCATATTGATGACGCGCAAGTGTTCAAGGTAGTGGGTAATGGCATTGTAAATAATCTTTAAAAACACGTCGTGGAGGGAGATTATATTATTAAAACGCTTGCCGATAAACAGCGGAATATCTTCCATCATAACAATTACAAGTTTATCTTTAAAAAGGAACAAACCCATAGAGGCCACTTTAAATACAAGCTGGTCCTTGCCCGAATAATTGCGAGGACGGTTTAAAATGACGGCGGTATGTTCGGGTTCGTTTTCCAAACGCGGAAGTTCTTCGGGGTCTAAGGAAGACGCTAAAGTATGTTCGTCTATCTTAAGTTCCTCGGTAAGATACTTTTGCTCGGCAGGGGTGGGGTCCACAAAAAGTAAAACGTCACAACTGGAGGCAGAGGCGGACACATCTTCCGCAATTTTTCCGTTTTTTATTAAGTAAGTTTTCTGCATTGCGCTCTCCTCCGATATTAAATATTTTCCGTTTCCTGCTTAATATATTTCTGCGTTTCTTTAAGAATATCATTTCTAAGCATAAAAATCATCAGCAGATTGGGTATGGCCATAGCCGCCGTTATAAGCACAGCCAAAGCCCACGCCAACTTAGATGACGCCAGCGCGCCCAAAAACATACAAATTATCCAAAATATTCTAAAGGGTAAAATAACTTTGCCGCCGCCGATAAATTCTATAAATTTCTCGCCATAATAAGTCCAGCCGATTATGGTGGTGAAAGAGAATATTATAAGGCAGACTACAAGTATAAAACTGCCGCCGTACGGAATTGCGGCAAATGCGCTGTTGCACAAATCGCCCGCAAATTTACTGCCGCTCTGCCAATCCCCCGCCAACAAAACTATAACACCTGTAAGCGTGCAAACGCAGGCAGTCCAAAATACGGAAGTACCCGCAACTAAACCTTGGCGAACAGGGTTTTGCGTTTTGGCGGCCGCGGCTATAACGGAAGAACTGCCAAGGCCCGCCTCCGTCGTCATAACGCTGCGGCTTGCGCCGGAATACAGGGCCGCCATAATGCCCGCGCCCGCAACTCCGCCGCCAGCAGCCTTAAAAGAAAACGCGCCTTTAAGTATAAGCCCGATTACATAAGGCACTTGCTCTATCTTAAGGATAAACAAAACAACTGCGGCAAAAAGATATAACAAGCCCATAAAAGGCACCAGCAGTTCCGACGCGGCGGCAACGCCCTTTACTCCGCCCAAAACTATAACCGCAACCGCGGCGGATACAATAAGCCCTACATAAACGGGATTTACCCCATAAGCGTCTTTAAGTACATCGGCAATGGCATTAACCTGCAACATTCCCCCGCCGCTTAAAGCCATAAAAAGACCGCAGACGGCAAACACAATACCGAGCCACTTAAGTTTTAATACATTTTTTATAACATACATCGGCCCGCCCACATATTCCCCGCTTTCGTTTTGCGTGCGATATTTTACCGCCAAAAGGCACTCGCCATACTTTGTTGCAAAGCCGAAAAAGCCAAAAAACACCATCCAAAATACCGCACCCGGGCCGCCTGTGGCGATGGCGGTTGTCATACCCAAAATACTGCCCGTGCCGATAGTCGCGCCTAAAGAAACAGCCAAAGCGGCAAAGTTGCTTACCGCGCCTGCGGAATCATCTTTTTTTACCGAAATTTTTATTGCTTTAAAAATATGTTTTTGTATAAATTTAAGCTTAAAAGTAAGGTAAAAGTGGGTTATAACAAGCAGCAGTATCATGGGGTAGCCCCAGATAAAGCCGTTAACGGAATTTAATATATTTTCAAACAACTGCATTGTGGAAGTGTCCTTTTTTATATAGAATTACCTAATAATTTTATCATTTTAGGGGACTGCTATGTTATATAACAAACAACAAAAACTTAAACACAAAGCTCTCTTTACCGCGCAGGATTTTTTGGCCCTGCAAAATATTACTTTGCCCCTCCCCCCAACCGTTATAATTATGCCCTACAGCGACAGCGCTTATATAAAACAAGTGTCCAAAAAACATTACAAACTTTTTGCCGATATTGACGTAATAAGCGACAAACTTGCAGTTGTTTCCAACTTTGGCATAGGCGGGCCTATGACTGTTTTTCTGGCGGAGATGATTGCCGCCTGCGGCGTTAAAAACTTTGTTTTGCTGGGCATATCGGGCGGACTAAGCTCAACTTTAAATATAGATGACACCGTACTTTGCACGGGCGCCTTGTGCGACGACGGTACATCTAAAGATTATTTTGCGGGGGAAGTTGCCCCCGCCTCCGCCGACCTTTGTACTGCATTAGCCGCCGTTAACGCCAAAGAAAGCGGGCTTACCTGGACTACAGACAGTATCTTCCGCGAAACTAAGGAAGAAGTGGCCCATTATGCCAAAAACGGCGTTAAAACCGTGGAGATGGAAGCCGCCCCCCTGTTTGCTTTTGCCGACTATCAAAAGCTTAACGCAGCCGCCGTATTTGTTATAAGCGATTTACTTACCGCGCAAGATTGGAAGCCGCATAAAGTAGCGCAAAAAACAAACCGCGTCTTAACCGAAAATCTAAAGCTTATAATAAAGCTTTTGGGTTAAAACGCGGCTCTTAAATTAAACTTAAAACTTACTTTTTAACAACCTGCGCTTTTTTAAGTATGTCCCAGAATTCCTCTACAGTTTGAATTCTTTTTGCAGGGTCATCTTGTATTGCGCGGGCTACAAGGTCGTCCACTTCTTTAGGTATCGTGTTGGAAAATTCCGACGGAGGAACAACCCTTTTTGTATTTATATCAAAACCTTTAACGCTCCACGGCACTTGGCCTACAAGCGCCTCGTACAGACAAACACCGAGAGAATAGATATCTGATTGCCTGGTCATAAATCCTTTTTGCTGCTCGGGCGACATATAAGCAGGCGTACCTGCCACAGTGCGGGAATCCGTCTGTTTACCGTCGGCAACTTTTTTGGCTACGCCAAAGTCCATCACTTTTGCTATGCCTGTGTCGGAAATCATAATATTACCCGGTTTTAAGTCGCAATGCACAATATCATTGGCATGGGCGAAACTTAAACCTTTGCAAACAGAGCCGAAAATTTCCTTAACTTCTTCAAACGGGATATAGCTGTCTATATCAAGTCTGGTTTCAAGCGTTTGGCCCTCTACATATTCAAATACAAGGTAAAGGCTGTTGGTGGTTTCTATAACTGTATAAATTTCCACTATGCACGGGTGGTGCAGCATGGCAACCATACGCGCCTCTGACAAAAACTGCTCGCGCACATAATTGCTTTTTAAAAGTTCGGGCTTAATACGTTTTACGGCCACCTTGCGCTTAAGCACATTGTCATAAGCTTCGTAAACCTTACCCATACCGCCTTCGCCCACCATACGTATAAAGTGATATTGCTCTTTAATATTAACTTCTTTAAGGCGTTTGTCGTGATCTTCGTGCGGGCGGGTGATTGCGCCGCGGTAGCGGAACATCATAAAAAGAATAATAACGGTTACAACGCAAATTACATAGACCAAAAACCAAGGCGGCAAAACCGACTGTTTTGATTTTTGGGCGGATTTCCTTTCCGCCAATTCCGCTGTTTTGGTTTTTAAAATAGTATCTTTAACGCTTTGCGCGCGGGAGGCCTTAGGGTTAAGTTTAAGCGCGGTATCAATATCTTCCGTAGCGCGCAGATAATCGCCTTTTTTATAGTAAACAAAGCCGCGCGTTGTATAGGCTTCCACGTCGGAAGGACGCTTGGCTATCGCTTGCGAGGCATAGTAAAGGGCATTGTCAAAATCTTCAAGTTTTTCGTACGAAAAAGCTAAAGCGGTATATACGCGCGGGTCGTCAACATTCTTATTTAAAAGTTCTAAGGCCAAGTCGCGCGCGGCAACATAATTTGTTTTTACCATTTCGGCTTGCACAAGGTCTAATTGGGCATTTACATCTTGGGGAAAAGCCTTTTCCTCCTGCGCGGAAGAGGAGCCTGCGGTATAACGACCCTCAATAATAATAGGCTTCGTTCCCTGTTGGGCAGGGCAAAGTGTAATAAGAAAGCAGGCTAAAACGGAAAGGAGGATACGTTTCATAATTATAGTTATATGTTAATATAAAAATTTGTTTATTACAATATAAATTATAGGGGAAAGCACTTTTAAATCAATGGACTTAAGCTTATTTTACCCTTACAACAGCAAATAAATTGCACAATCGCCCGCCAAATTTCTATTATATTTATTATGGAAGGAATAATAATATCTCTGGCCGCGCTAGTATTTTTGGCCCACTTGTTTTCCGCATTATTTGTCAAAACCCGTATGCCCGAGGTTTTGCCGCTTATGGTGCTGGGCATTATTTTAGGCCCTGTTTTAAATTTGGTTACCCAGTCGGACTTTGGTATGGTGGACCAGGTTTTTACCAGAATTTTGCTTATCGTAATTTTATTTGAAAGCGGCCTTGGCATAAAAATATCGCAAATAAAAACCACCTTTGCGCAAACCTCAAAAATTACATTGGTCAGCTTTATAATAGTCGTTGCCGCAGTAACTTTTGCCGCAAAACTTATTTTGGGCTTAAATTGGATTTACGCCGTAATTTTAGGCGGTATTTTGGCTGATAACTCGTTTGCAATAATAATACCGCTTATCTCAAAACTTAATATATCGCAAAAAATTAAAACCGTGCTTATGATGGAATCCACCTTAAACGGCGTTATTGCCATTATAGTAACCATAACGCTTATTGATATGGCTAAAATAAACTCCTTCGCGCCCAGTATGATAGCCGCAAAAATAATATATACATTTTTAATCTCCGTAGCGGTGGGTAGCGCGGCTGCCGTGTTTTGGACGACGGTACTAAACAAAATAAGAAAACTGCAAAACAGCATTTTTTTGACGATAGCTTTTGTTATGGTAGTCTATTCCGTATGCGAAAGTTTGGGGTCGGACGGGTCCATAGGCGCATTTGTTTTCGGCATAGTGGCGGGCAATATAAGAATTATCAAAAAACTCGGTTGGCTTAACTTTTTGGAACGCTACACAATAAGCGTAAAAGGCAAAAGCTTTAACGAGGTGGAAAAAAGCTTTTTTAGCGAAGTTGTATTTATTTTAAGCACTTTCTTTTTTGTGTATATCGGCATATCCATACGCATAACTAACTTTTATTCAATGCTCTACGGCTTATTTTTTACGCTTATTATATTTTTGGCGAGGGTTCCCGCCGTCAATTACTCTTTGGATAAAAATGTATCCAAGCTGGATTGCATGGTAGCCGCCGCTATGACGCCAAAAGGGCTTGTAACCGCGGTTTTGGCATCTTTGGTGGCGCAGTCGGGCATAGCGGGCGGGGCATTGCTGCAGGATATTATTTACTCGGTAATAATGTTTAGCATAATATTTGCCACGGGGTTGGCGTTTTTGGCGGAGAAAGGTTACGCAGTTAAAATGGCGGATTTATTTTTTAAACGCCACGCAAATGCAACGGAAGAGCCTTTGCCGACGAAACCCGCCGCAGAAGTAAAATAAATTTATTATGACGCAAAAAAGCCCGCTTTAAACGCGGGCTTTTTTTATTTGTTTACTTTAAATTAATTTACAGTTTGTATGCAAAAGACATCAAAACATCTTTTGTTTTATCGCGGCGGTAAGAAAAGAAATCTTCCTTATTGCAGCAGGTGCAGGAACACGTGCAACCCGCTTTAATATCTTCTTTTTTAACGCCTTGCGCGGTAAGCTGAAGGATAATTTCGTTATCCAAATCCACAAACATTTTGCCATCGCGCTTTATTACTGAACTTTCAAAAAATTTGCCTACAATATCGTCTTTAACTTCAAAGCAGCATTTGCTTATATGCGGCCCTATAAAAGCGTTTAATACTGAGCCTTGCCCGGCTTTTTCTTTTACTAAAGCCGCCGCTTTTGCGGGCAATCCCGCGGCAATGCCACGCCAACCGCAATGCGTTAAAGAAATATATTTGCCTTTAGTGTCCCATATATAAAGAGGAACGCAATCGGCGGTAAGTATTAATACGCCACAGTCTTTTTTACCAAGCAGCCAACCGTCGGCAATATGTTCGGGCTTGGCTTGGTAATTTTCTAAATCTTGATCGGTAAGCATTTCTATAATTTCAGTCCCGTGGACTTGCTTTAAGCCTAAAACCTTAGCGGGATTAATACCCAAAGTGCTTAAAACAGCAGCTACATTTGCGGCGTCCCTTCCAGTGCCGGACTGGCGGGAAACGGTGCCTGAAATTATACCTAAATCTATCAAACGTTCGTCGGAAAATATCTTCATCATATATAAAATCTGCTTTCCTTTACTTTCGGCCTTTTGCCGCCGATTATATTTACCGCCAGTTTGGAAAATCTTTCAGGGCTGTCGCTGGCGTAAATTTCTATTTTACCCTTGCCTTTGGTTTTAAGCATTTTCTTGCGCTCTAAAAGCGCTTTGGCTTCTTTTGCAATTTCCTCGGCGGAATCCACCAACTGAACTTTGCCGCCTAAAGCATCGGTTATATTTTGTTTTATAACGGGGTAATGCGTACAACCTAAAATGACGGTATCGGCATTGAGAGATTTTAAAGGGGCTAAATATTTTTCTATAACCAGCGTTGTAATTTTATCCTGCGTAAGGCCTTCTTCTATAAGCGGCACAAAAAGCGGGCAGGCAAACTGGCTTACCGTTATATTTTTATCTATGCGTTTAATGTGTTTTGGATATTCTTTACTTTTTATTGTGGCTTCCGTACCCAAGACGGCAATATTTTTGTTTTTTGTGGCGGCGGATGCACGGCGCGCGCCGGGGTTTATAACACCCAAAACAGGCACTTTAATATGTCTTTTTAATGTGGGCAAAGCAAGCGCGGAGGCCGTATTGCAAGCCACCAAAATAAGCTTTACTTTTTTACTTTCCAAAAATCTGGCAATGTTTAAGGAATATTCGGTAACGGTTTCTTTTGATTTAGAGCCGTAGGGAACGTGGGCGGTATCGCCGAAGTAGATAAGATTTTCGTTAGGCATAAGGCGGCGGACCTGCCTTAAAATAGTAAGGCCGCCTAAGCCCGAATCAAAAATACCTATGGATTTTACGTCTGATTTCATATACAGATATTATACACTATTCTCTTGGAGCGAGAAAAATGGTAAAATATTTAAAGTTAAGTTAAACCCGATTTAAAATTATATTCCGGGATGGTGTAATGGTAGCACCAGCGCCTCTGGAGCGTTTAGTCTAGGTTCGAGTCCTAGTCCCGGAGTTTTACCTCCTCTTTTGCGCCAATATCGCGTCGCAGTGTCAGTCGGATATGCGGGGCTTCGCCCGCTCTGGATATACCTCCTTCCACAACTCCTTATCTTTCCGCAAAATACTTGTAAAAAAAATTCTAACTATCAAATTCGGAAGGCGAGCCAGTCCCGAACCCCATTCTTATATATAAATTTAAACCCCCGACCTGCAAAGGTTGGGGTTAATTTTTTATATAGGACAGTAGTCCGATATTTAATAACTCAAAAAAATCCCCTCTGAAAAATAAATCAAAGGGGATTTTTATTTTAAAACTTTTTATATTAACGTTTATTTTTTTGCGGCGGGCGCGGGTGCGGCAGCGGCTTTCTTTACTGGTGCTTTAGCAGGCGCAGCGGCGGGCTTTGCAACAGTCGCCTTATGCGGCTTGCCGTTTGCAAGGTCATTTATATAAGCTATCACCTTTTCCGCATTTGCTCTTTTATCTTCGGGGAAATCCGAAGCTTTAAATCTGTCCTGCAACAAAGGGTCGCCCGCTTTGCGCGCGGCATTAGCGGCAGAAATTGTTGCGCCGTGCGAGGTTAAAAGCCCGATAATTTCTTCTGTTTCGGGCCTGCCTGCGGCCGTAAACGCGGCGGAAAGGGCCGTTAAATTAGAAGAAACAAAGTTAGGGTCTGCCTTATTTTCAAGCAAAACTTTTACACTTTTAGGTTTGCCGAAAGCCGACGCCAGCATAAGCGGCGTAGCGTGCATATATCCGACGGCATTAACCTTAGCGCCATTTCTTATCAGCAACTCAACTTCTTGCGGGGTATCCACTTTGCCAGATACTAAATAACTGAGGGCGGGGCATTTATTGGGGTCTGCCTTATGATTTAAAAGAACATTCAGTGCAAAAACATTTTGTCTTGCGCTGGCGGCGCAAAGCGCGGTAAGTTTTTTGCCGGGGGCAATATAATTAATATCAGCACCCTGCTCTAAAATAAGTTTTACCATAATTTCAGTACCCTCTTTAGCGGCAACATACAGGGGGAAAACACCGTTTTCATCAGGCATATTAACATTGCGTTTAGTGACAAGTTGTTTTACAAGGTTAATATCTTCCGACCTTATTGCTAAAGCAAGGCCGTCCATATCGGCAGGCCCCATGCCTGCGGGCGCGGCCTGCTGCGGGGCCGCTTTCTTTTGCGCGGTCTTTTGCCACGGCATCTTTTGCGCGGCGGCATAGGTTTGCGCAATCATAAAAAAAGAAAGCATAACAAAAAATATCTTTTTCATAGTTTTCCATCTCCTAAAAAATCATTTTAATTATTAACACCCTAAAGTTATATATTAATGGTACAAAATTACCGCCACAATGCAAACGCCCCGCAAAATATTCCACCAAACATCTCTGCTCCCGAAAAGCCGCTATTGCCGTTAATCGCAAGGATAGGGCAAGGTAAAAGGCCGAAATAAGCAAAAGTCTGTTAACTTTATTAAATGACTATATTTGGTATAATTTTTATATACGGGGTATGGCTCAATGGTAGAGCGCTCGGTTTGGGACCGAGAGGCTCCCGGTTCAAGCCCGGGTACCCCGATTTTTCTTTTAAAAAAGCATTAAGTTGCAGCGGAGCCTATATGACCCTTTCCAAACAGCAGCTTTCTTTACTGCCGTCCCACAATATGTTCTTTACGCCAAATAAACTTAAACCTATCGTAATAAATAAAAATTTATCTGTAATAATATCCAACCCCGTCAAAGCGCCTTTTGCTTTTGACAGTTTGATTTTAAGCATAAGTGCAAAATTACAAAAAGACGCAGCAATACTTTTGCAGGCGGCAGTTGAGACGGAAGCAGGCTGGAGCGGTTTTTATAAACTTGCATATATTTCCAATACTTACAAAAAAACTTTTGAGCCGCAAAAAGACGAATTTGCCTCCACCGATATTGATACTCTTTTGTGCAAAAAACCCGCAAACCGCTTTAAATATCAAATCACAATTTTGGGTAAAGCAAAGATAAATCTGCTTTGCGCCGCGCTTACAAATTCCACAGCATTTTACGATAAAGAACTGGCGCAGGAAACTTTAGATTTAAAAGATTTTGAATTACCTCTTGCCCCTATCAGCCAAATGGAATTTGAAGATAAGACCATAGCAAATAAAATTTGCAGCCCCGCCGCGCTTACCGCCGTGCTTAACTATTACGGCAAAAAAGTTAATCTTGCCGATATTGTTAAAGCCGTTTATGACGAGAACGCTAAAATTTACGGCACATGGCCTTTAAATACTGCCGTTGCCGCGCAAGCGGGCTTAAACGCGTGTGTTGTAAGGTGTTCTTCTCTCGCGCAAGCCGAGGGAGAAATATATAAAGGCAGACCTGTAATAGTTTCCATAGGTTTCAAAAAAGGCAAGCTTAAAAATGCCCCGCAGCAGGCAACCGCGGGACATCTTGTCGTCATAACAGGCTTTGATAAAAAAGGCGATGTTATCGTAATGGACCCTGCCGCAAAAACCGCAAAAGACGCACGCCGTGTTTACTCCCGCGCGCAATTTGCGGAAGCTTGGCTTAAAAATAAAAAAGGTTTAACTTACGCCATAGAGGATTAACAGGATATGAAAAAACTTTTTACTATATTGCTTTGCGTTTTCGCTCTTGCGGCCTGCGCCAAAAAAGATACAAAAGATAACCTTACCCTTGCAGTTAAAGGGGAAGTGGAATCTTTGGACCCTGTATTTTCCTACGACGGCGTTACGCACGGGCTTTTGCTGAATGTTTATGATACCTTAATTAAATTTAAAGGCAGTTCCCTGACGGAGTTTGAACCATTAATTGCGCAGGAAGTGCCAAGCGTAGAAAACGGTTTAATATCAAAGGACGGACTTACATACAAATTTAATATCCGCAAAGATATAAAATTCCACGACGGCACACCGCTTACCGCGCAGGATGTGGAATATTCTTTAAGAAGGTTTTTAATATCAGATGTTTCTGGCGGGCCTTCCAGCCTTTTGCTTGAACCTATCTTAGGCACACCGTCCACCCGCGACGAAAAAGGCAATATAACCGCAAACTTTAAAGATATAGAAAATGCAATAAAGGCCGACGGAGATACGGTAACAATAAAACTTAAATCTCCTTTCGCGCCTTTCCTTTCCATCATCGCCCGCTGGTCTTATATAATAAGCAAAGACTGGGCTGTTAAAAACGGGGAATGGGACGGGACGGAAGCCACTTGGCAAAATTTTAACAACCGAGCCAAGACGGAATCCTATTTATTTGAGCATGAAAACGGCAGCGGTCCCTTTATTGTGCAACGCTGGGATATCCCCGCAAAAAGGATTTACCTTGCGGGTTATCAAAATTATATTTTGGGCGCGCCCGCGCTTAAAACCGTACAGCTTTTAAGCATATCCGAGCAAAGCACCATGCGCCTTATGTTGGAAAGCGCAGACGCCGACATTGTTGAGCTTTCCGGCAGTTTTGCCAGGCAGGTAGCCGCAAACCCAGACGCTGTTGTTATGGACGAATTACCAAGGCTTAAAACCGACCCCGTTATATTTTTTACCTTTGATATTAACGCGCAGGCCAACCCAGATATCGGCAGCGGCAAGCTGGACGGGCAGGGTATTCCCGCTAACTTTTTTACCGATAAAGATTTAAGGAAAGCCTTTGCTTACAGCTTTGACTACGACGCCTTTGTAACAGAATCTATGAAGGGCAAGGCCCCGCGCGCAATCGGCCCCGTTCCCCCCGGTTTGGTGGGCTACGATAAAGACGCCGCGCATTATTCCTTTGACCTTAAACAGGCGGAAGAATACTTTAAGAAAGCTTGGGGCGGAAAGGTGTGGGAAAACGGTTTTAAATTTACCTTAACATATAACACGGGCAGCGATATGCGCCAAATGGCGGCGGAAATTTTAAAGCGCAATGTGGAAAGCCTTAATCCTAAATTTAAAATTGAACTGCGCGGCGTGCCGTGGTCTTCCTTTTTGGAAAAGACCCAAGCCCGCAAAATGCCGCTTTGGGTACGCGGCTGGATTGCCGATTACCCAGACGCTCATAACTTTGTCTTCCCCTTCCTGCACAGCAAGGGCCGCTACGCCATTGCGCAAAACTTTAACAATCCCAAACTTGACGCGCTTATAGACCGCGCCGTAAAAAGTACCGATAATAAAGAACGCGCAAAACTTTACCGCCAGATACAGGATATCAGCGCGGACGAAGCGGCGCAAATTTATACCGTGCATTCCCCCGGTGTTTGGGTGTTTAGGAAAGAGGTTAAAGGCTTTGTTGATAACCCAGTGTTTATGGGTATATATTTTTATCCCTTACACAAAAACTGATTTAAAAAATAAACTATGGCGCAGACTAAATTTAAGATACTCATAGCCGACGATAATGATATTATAAGGGAAGGGTTTAAGGAAATTTTCCTTAGCGCGGGGTACGACGTTGTTACCGCCTCCGACGGGGCGCAAGCCGCGCAACTTACCTACACCACCCACCCCGACATCGTGCTTATGGACTATCACATGCCGCACAAGACAGGCTTTGAAGCTGTGGAGGAAATCCGCAGTTATCCCTCCTGCGCCAACATACCCATAATAATTTTAACTTCAGACGAAGAAAGACCCGTAAAAATGAAGGGCCTTTCTATGGAAATTGACGACTTTATGCTAAAACCCGCCGACGAGGAAGAAGTGCTTGCCCGCGTTAAACTTTTGCTAAAGCGCAGTTTGCAAAGGATGGACTGCAACCCGCTTACAAAGTTGCCGGGCAACCCTTCCATACAAACACGTGCGGAAAAAGAAATTAATTGCGGCCAAAAATTTGCGCTTATATATGCGGACTTAAATAATTTTAAAGCATATAACGATGTTTACGGTTTTAAGGCGGGCGACAATGTGATACTTGCCACCGCAAAAATTATAGAAAGCTGCGCCCTGCGCGCCGATAAAGACTCTTTTGTAGGCCATATCGGCGGGGACGATTTTGTGTGCATCTGCCGCTTTGAAGCTGCCGACGCCATAACCAAAGATATTGCCAATAATTTTGACCTTGCCGCACCGAGTTTTTATAACAAAAAAGACGCGCAGCAGGGTTTTATCATTACCAAAGACCGTAAGGGCGAAATTTGCAAATTCCCGCTTCTTTCCGTCTCTCTGGCAGTTGTGCATAATACTTTAAAAAAGATAGCAAATTACGCCCATGCGTCCTCAATAGCGGCGGAATTAAAGCATTACGCCAAAGAACGCCCCTCCAGCTTTATCGTATTTGACAAAAGAACATCTTAGTCCCGCTAAAATTGTAAGCAATACAGCAATAAAGTTATTTTGCTAAAATAGCTGTATATATTTGTGCGGAGGGATTTCAAAAGAAAAACAGATTTAAAACAGATTAAAATTACAAGAAAAGATTATTGAAGGAAGTACAGGGTAAGCCTGTACAAAGCTAGGTGGGGAAACCCATACGGCACATTTCACTCCTAAAATAATCGTCTATGTTCTTGTCTATGCTTTTAGTATAGACAGAAGCGACGATTACAAACGGGTTAGTGAAATGGCCTAAGTAAGTCGTCGCTTTTTATTTGCTCAAAAAGCATATAGGAGATAAGAACATAAATGGATTTTAAAAAATTAAGAACAATATTGATTTTGAGGCAGGACGGAGGCCTTGGGGATGAGATAATTTTTTCTATGTTATATAGAGAACTTAAAAAAGCTAACCCAAGATTAACGATATATGTTTTTGCCTTAGGCACATCTGCCGATTTCCTTAAGAAAAATAAATACATAGATGTTTTATATACAGCTAAGTTCAGACATCTGCGATATAACCAAAGATGGCTTACTATGATATTCTTGGGTATAAAATTGGCTATGAATAAATATGACTTTTCCGCAGAAAAACTGGAGTTTATTCCGCGCAATTGCCTCCCGTTTTAAGTATAGCGCAATAAATTACAAATCTCACGGCTCGCATTTTTCAGACAGAGTCATTGCGTTAATAGAGTCCTGTGGAATTAAGAATACCGACACCAGTTACGACATTCCTGTACTAAAAGAATCTCTTGAAAAAGTATCTTCTTTTAGCAGTAGTAAACCATATATTGTTTTAAATCCTTTTGGTAGGAAAGAGGATAGAACTTTCACAGATGAAACATTAAACTTACTTACTGATTCAATAAGAAAATTTGAAACAAAAAATATTATCATTCCTTATATGAAGATTTTGCCGAATATTAAACAAAACAAAGCCTTGCTTTTTCATACCGAAACAATCTGGGACCTTATAGCACTGATTTATCAAAGCGACATGGTAATTACTCCTGATACCGCCGCTGTTCATATAGCAACAGGATTTAAGAAAAAAACTATTGCTTTTTACAACAAGCCAGATGATTTAACTTGGCAACCCAATAACCATTCCGCCATAGTAATAAAAACTAACATGGCAAGCGTAAATGACTTCAATACCAAAGAGTTTGAGGATGCCTATACGGCATTATCCGCTATCAACGCCTAAACTGGCATAAATTATTTTTTTTTGTTAAAATATATGTACGCGCCTGTAGCTCAGTTGGTTAGAGCAATCCGCTCATAACGGATGGGTCACAGGTTCAAGTCCTGTCGGGCGCATTTAATTTCAACTAACAATAAACCCCGTCATTCGGGGTTTTTTTATAGAGGCACGTATGCAGCCAAACAATCAAAAACCGCAAGAGGAAGGCCAACAAAAGCTTTCCGCATTAGAAGATATTATAAAGAACAATTACGCCGAAGCGGCAGAACTTAAAGCCGCTGGCTTCAATCCCTATCCCGCACACGTTGAGCCTAAACATACCTGCCTTGAAGCTAAAGAATCTGACGTTGACGCACAAGTAATCACCGCGGGCCGCGTTGTGCAGCTGCGCGTTATGGGCAAGGCCGCTTTCGCCCACATTAAAGACGTTACGGGTAAAGTGCAGATTTACGTTCAAAAAGACAGCCTTGGCGAAGAACCTTATACCTTCTTTAAAAAGCACGTTTCCGTGGGCGATTTTGTGCTCGTTAACGGCGCAATGTTTTTAACCCACACGCAGGAAAAAACAATTAAAGCGACTAAAGTTGAACTTATCTCCAAAGCTATCCGCCCCATGCCCGAAAAGTTCCACGGCTTGCAAGATACAGAAGTGCGCTTTAGAAACCGCCACTTGGACTTACTTGCCAACGAAGAAGTAAAAGAAATTTTTGTTAAACGCGCAAAAATAATTTCCTCCATCCGCCAAACCTTAAACGACAAAGGTTATTTGGAAGTGGAAACACCGACGTTAACACCCAGCGCGGGCGGCGCAATAGCAAAGCCGTTTGAAACCTATCACAATGCCTTAAAAATGCCGCTTTTTATGAGAATCGCGCTTGAACTTTATCATAAAAGATTGGTTATCGGCGGGCTTGATAAAATTTACGAAATCGGCAAAATGTTCCGCAACGAAGGCATTGACACCACCCATAACCCTGAATTTACAATGATGGAAATGTATCAGGCTTACGGCGACGTTAATGTTATGGCGGATTTATTTGACGAAATTATCGGCAACGCGGCCAAAGCCATCGGCGTGGAAAAAGTGCAGTACAGAGGCCACGAAATTAACTTAAAGCCTCCCTTTAAGCGCATTTCCATTCCCGTAATTTGGCAGGAAACCTTTGGCGAAGATATACACAATATCTTAAACGGCAGAGAGTTTAACCGCGAAAACCTTATAAAACTTGCAAAGAAAGCGGGTATTTCCTACAAAGAAGACGAAGCTTCCGACAAAATATTTGACGTTCTTTTTGACGAAAGAATTGTAAACAAATTCAGCGATCCCGTGTTGATGATGGACTATCCTACCGCCGTCAGCCCGTTCTCCAAAAATAAACCGGGCGACCCCGAGATTGTGGAACGCTTTGAAGCCTTTGTGGCGGGCGGACAGGAAATTGCCAACGCTTACAGCGAAATCAATGACCCTGCCGACCAGTACCAACGCCTTAAAGACCAAGGCACAAAAAAAGCCAATGACGCCAAAAATGAGGATGCCGACATTGTGGATATTGACTACATCACCGCAATGGAATCAGGCATGCCCCCCACAGGCGGCATGGGCATCGGTATAGACAGAATTACAATGATGCTTACGGGACAGGATTCCATAAGGGAAATCATCTTGTTCCCCACGCTTAAGAATCTGGAAAAATCGGACAAATAAGCAAAAGTTTTACAAACAAAAAAAGAGCGTCGCCGAAAGGTAACGCTCTTTTTTATTTGCCGTAAAGCTGAATTATTTTAAAAAGTATAAAGCCACAATAACTGCGCCTAAAGCAAGGCGGTAGTAAACAAAAATATTAAAGTTATGGGTTTGGATATACTTCATAATAAACTTTATCACCAGCCAGCCGCCTATAAGCGCGGCTAAAAAACCGCAGATGAACGGGGTATTAACTTCCGCCAAGGAAATATCTTTAAGCTTTAAAACAGCCGCACCCGCTATAATTGGGATAGAAAGTAAAAAGGATACTCTTGCGCTCTCCCGCCTGCCAAAACCAAGCAAAAGCGCTGCGGTTATGGTAACGCCCGAGCGGGAAACCCCCGGCATAATTGCAAAAGCCTGCGCCACGCCTATTAAAAGTAAGGGAAGTAAATTAAAAGTTTCCGTCGCTTTCTGCCCCAGTTTTTCTTTATTGGCGGCAAATTTATCTGCTGCGTAAAGGAAAAGCGCAAAAAGCATAAGCATAAAAGCTATTGAAAGCGGACTGCGGAAAGCGTGTTCCGCCGCGTCTTCCAACATGTAACCTGTAACGGCGGCGGGTATGGTGGCAAGGCCGATAAACCAAAACAATTTACCGTCATTGCTTTTGGGCGCGGTTAAACCCGCTTTTGTGATATTAAGCAAGTCTTTATAAAAATAGGCAATAACCGCAATTAAAGTGGCAAGGTGAAGCGCGACATCAAAACTGAGGCCCTGATAAGGCTCCCCCGCAAAAAACGGAAATAAAGCCAAATGGGCCGAGCTGGAAATAGGCAAAAACTCCCCCAAAGCCTGAAGAAGACCCAAAAACACCGCTGTCGCTACTGTCATACAAACTCCTTACCGAAAATATTAACGGGGTTACCTGCTATAATAAAATTATATATCATTATAATATGAATTTATTTTCCGGCCGATACGCAGACCTTAAAGATACTTTTACCGACTTTATCAAAACGCTTAAGCAAAACCCGCTTGATAAGGTTCTTATCGTTTTGCCCTCGCAAAGGCTGGCGGCGGATTTAAAAAAGAACCTTGCGGAAAGTTTGGGCTGCGTAAGCGCGCTTTATTTTACCGATTTTACTCACCTTGCCGATAATATTAATTTGCACGGGCAGGGGCAGTATAAACCTTTGCAAAAAGCCTCCCCCCTGCAAAACTTTATAATAAAAAATATTTTGGAAGATTACGGGCAAACCGCCAGCCGCGGGTACTGCGCCGCGCTAAAATCCGCTTTTTTGGACCTTTCTGGCGCATTGGCAACCCCAGAAGACTTGCTTAACTTAGCGCAGGAGAGTGAAACGCTGAGTGAGGAGCAAAAGAAAGACCTTACAACTTTATCCGTCTTTTACGAAAAATATTTAAAGCGCATACAAAACGACGCAAGTTATACTTACGCGCAAATGTTTACGCACGCCGCGCAGGAAGCCGCGCAAAGCGCATATCTTAAACAATTTAAGCAGGTAATTTTTTACGGTTCTTACGATTTTACGGGCTTGCAGCTGGAGCTTTTTAACGCCGTGCGGGAAAGCTGCCCCGTTACGGTATTTTTCCCTTACGAACCCAATCCCGCGTGCAACTTTGCCAAAAAAGCTTACGAGGGATATATGCTGGGCAAAGCCGCGCAAAGCGTAAAGATACCCGCGCCCCAAACGCCCATAAATACCTTTTGCCAAAACATTTTTAAAGCCGACGGGCGGGAAGTGTCCGACGCAGATATAAAGATTATCAGCGTTTCGGGTACCGCGGCGGAAGTGCAAAGCGCGGCAAAAGAAATACTGCGGCTTAAAGAAGAGCAGAGTATCAATTTTGAGGATATTGCCCTTACCGCCCGCACGTTTGAACCTTACCGCGGCGATATTTTAAATATACTTGAGCAAAACAGAATAGCCGTCAACACAACTTTAGAAATACCTTTATTGCAAGACCCTTTTGCGGCGTTTATCTTTAACCTGTTTAATTTGGAAAAGAATAATTTTTACAGGGACGACGTTTGCGCCGTTATCACCAGCCCGTACTTTAAAGAGAAGGAAGATATTTGGCCCTCTTTGGTAAAGGGCATCGGCGTGAGCGCGGGCTTTCAGCAATGGGCGGACCTGCTGCCTTTAGCAAAAGAGCAGGACGCGGCGGGCAGGCTGCAAGCATTTTTAAATAAGATAAAAAACAATTTGGAGCAGCTTAACTCCGTCGGTAATTTTGAGAAATTATCTCAGCTTGCGGGCGATATTATTAACACTTACGCGGATACGCAGGAGGCGCAAAAATCAGCCGCGCCCGCCCTGCAAAGTATCCTTAAATTTTTAGAGCAACTGACTCAGTTTAAAACAGTACGCCCGATGGCAAAACGCGGCGAGTTTTTGGAAGAATTTACAGCGCTTATAAAAGAAGCAACTTTAAATAAAGTATCACCCGCACAGCGCGGCGTAAATGCCGCCGACATAATGGCCCTGCGCGGACAAACTTTCAAAGCCGTAATAATAATGGGCCTTAACGAAGGCCTTTTACCCGCACAACCCGCGCATGACCCCGTGCTTAAAGACGAATACAGAAGCCTTATGCAGGCTTTGGGCTATCCTTTACACAAACGGGCGGACAGATACGACGAAGAAAAATTGCTTTTTTACTTTGCCCTCTCCGCCGCACGTCAAAGCGCAACCTTTATTTACCAACGCTCTGGCGAGGACGGCAAACCTAAAATACCGTCGCTTTACCTTACGCAGGCTATGCGCGTTATGGGGCAGGATTTAAACAAAAATAATTCTTTTGTTTTAAGCCGCCGCCCTGCGGAAAGTTACGCGCAATGGCCCGCCGTTTACCTTAACAAAACAGAGGCGCAGCTTTTAACCTGTTTAAGCTCCTCAAAAGATAAGCCCCTGCTTTTGGCGCAAACGGAAGAAGACGCGAAAGAATTTGATTTACAAAATATTTCCGCCTCCGCCGCCCTAAACGCGCAGGTAAACCTTACGGATTTTGACGGATTTATCGGCGCAAACAACAGCGTTGCGGCTGAACTTGAGGTAAGGGGGATATCGCCCAGCGATTTACAAAATTTATATAAATGCCCCGCAAGATATTTATTTGACAAGATAACCTTGAAAGAAGAAGATATTCCTTTTGAGCGCGGCGCGCTTTCCCCCTTAAAAAAAGGAACACTTTACCATAAAATACTGGAAAACTTTTATAGCTACGCCGCCAAAAATAATTTGTTTGATAAATTATTTGCACAGGGCGCAAAAGATATTTTAAAACAATTTACAGATGAGCATTTAAACAAACAAAACTACAATAAATACGGGATGTACCCCGTTGTGTGGGATATGACCGCGCGGGAAATGGAAAAATTTTTAAGCAATCTTGTAGCTAAAGATTTAGAAAATATACAGCAAAGCGGGCTTTATCCAGCCCTGTTTGAACTGCGCAGAGATGCGGAAGTTTCTTTTGAAGAGCAAAACGTAAAATTGCGCGGGACATTGGACAGAGTGGACATATCAAAAGACGGCAAAAGCTATGCCATTACCGACTATAAAACAAAAAAAGAAAGCGCAAGCATGGAAAAGGCGATATTTACAAAATCCGTTCTGCAGCCGCCGCTTTATTTTGAAATGGCAAAGACTCTGCCTGAGCTGAAAGACGCCGCGCCGCAAAGTATGACGCTTTTGGGTATAGAGGCCGCGGGCAATGCCGCAAAAACTTTGCCCTACGACGAATATTTGGCCCTACGCCCGCGCGTAAGCGCAATGCTGGCTTTTATATTAATCCTGCTTAAACAAGGTATTTTTATTATTAACCCGTGCGATGAAAGTTGCAAAAACTGCCGCTTTGAAAGCGCCTGCCGCAAGGCGCACGCCGCCACGGCTAAACGTTGCAAAAATACTAAAGAAGCTAAAAAACTGAGGGAATATCATGCCGCCTAAAGACCAACAGGACAGACTGACAGCCGCCATACCCTCCGCCCACAATATTATTGTGGAGGCGGGCGCGGGTACGGGCAAAACAACCCTGCTTACCGACAGGCTGTGCTACCTCATTTTAGGCAAAGATATACCGATAGATAAAATTATCGCGCTTACTTTTACGGAAAAGGCCGCGGCTGAAATAAAGATACGCCTGCTTGCCAAAATGCAGCGCATCATAAGCGATTTAGATAAGACGGAAAACAGAGAACCCGCCGCTGATATCCTATTAAACACTTTCGGCAAAACAAAAGAAGATTTACAAAAGGCCGTGCAGTCCTCCTTTGAACTTGCAGAGCGAGCGCAGATAAGCACAATACACAGTTTTTGTTTGCAGATACTTCGCAAATATCCTTTGGAAGCGGGCCTTGCGCCGCAATGTCAGGCCGACGACGGCGTATTTGTGCAAAGTATTTTTGATAAAAAGTGGGACGCGTTTTTGGAGGGCCAGCTTACCTTTGATTCCCCCGCGCAAGAGGTATGGAAAGAATTACTTTCAACATTTACCTTAGACGAGCTTAAAGATTTTGCCTTCACTCTTTTAATGCCCGCTTTAAATAATTATCACCCTTTTGCCAATCTTGAAGAAATACAAAAATACTGCCTTGAGTGCGCGCAAAAAGCGGAGGAACTTTACAATCTTTATGCGCCCGCCAAGAAGAGAGATATTGAAATAAGTTTAGAGCAAGCCGCGCTGCGTCTTAAACAAAATGTCAATCTGCTCGGCACCAACATAAAAGAGCCTACGCCCGAGGATATAAAGGAACCCTCCTCCTGCCCCAAAAACTGGCCGAAAGAAGATTTTGCCAAGGCTAAAGATTTAATAGCTTTTGCCAATGATATTACGCCGCAAAAGCAGCTGCTTATAATGAAAGCATTTAATATTTTAAGCGGGCTTAAGCAGGAAGTGCGCGAAGAGATTAGGAAAGAAAATATAATCTCTTACGACGAGCTTATATACAAAACAAAAGAACTTTTAAAGAATGTTCCCGCCGTGCGCGAGGAACTTAAAAAAGAATATAAGAGCATACTTATAGACGAGTTTCAGGATACTGACCCTGCGCAAGGCGAGATACTTTTATTTTTGGCGGAAGCCAAAGGCGTCTGCGCGCCGACTTGGGATAAAGTTATTTTAGAGTCAGGTAAATTGTTTGTAGTGGGCGACCCCAAACAATCGATATACCGTTTCCGCGGAGCGGATATTACCGCGTACGAAAAGTTTACCGACCAAATGGCTTTGCAGGGCGCAAAAAAATGTTTTTTAAAAACAAACTTTAGAAGTTTACCAAACATAATAAACTTTGCAAACGCGTTTGGCGAAAAAGCAATTAAAGAGAAAAAGGGTATACAACCCAACTATATTCCGATAGAAGCGGGCAAGACGGAAAGCGGCCCAAAAGTGCTTATAACCGCCGTGCATAGCGAGCGGGAAAAAACACCGATAGACCTTTACCGCCAAAATCAGGCGCAGCAGATAGCGGCGTGGATTAAGGATAATGCCTACAAAACTAAACTTGCCAACGGTAAGGTGATGACATTTAAAGATATTGCCATACTGTTGCGCACGGGGACATCGCTTGATATTTATACCGACGCGCTAAAACGCTTTGACATAAAATTTACCGTAGAAGAAACCAAAAACTTTTACAGCGCGCAGGAAGTTTTGGACTTAATTAATATCCTTAAACTTTTAAATGACCCTAAAGATAAAACCGCGCTTTTGGGAGTACTCAGAAGTCCGTTTGCGCTGCTTACCGACGGGGAAATATTAACGCTTTCCAAAAATAATCAATTTAATATTTTTGCCGCGCCCGCAAATCCGCGCGCCGCGCAGATATATAAAATGCTTAAAGAACTTTATTATAAAGCGGGCCGCCTTTGCGTGGAAGACCTTATTAACGAGATTATTTATAATACAGATTTTCTTATGCTGCAAACGCTTGCCGCGCAAAAAGAACAGACCATAGCAAATATATTTAAGTTTATCTCCGTCGTGCGTAAAATGCACGCGCAGGGCGCGCTTAACCTTGGGCAATTTTTATTTTACGCGCAAAAATATTCTAAGGACCAAAATAAAGAAGGCGAATCCCCCCTTGCGGAAGAAAGCCTTGATACCTTAAGTATTATGACGATGCACAAGGCGAAAGGGTTGGAATTCCCCGTAGTTATACTTACGGATATTTCGGGCAAAGCGGTTGAACGTACCGACAGAAAACCCCTTTATATAACCAACTGGTATAACGGCGCGTGCGGTATACGCTTAGGCAGCCTGCCGGACGGCAACTTTGCGCTTTTAGAACAGGCAAATAAGGACCACGCCAAGGCGGAAGAACTGCGTATTTTATATGTTGCNNTAACGCGCGCAAAAGAACATTTACTTTTAACGGGGGACCTTAAGGACGAACCTTCCTCTCTGGCGGGCGCGCTGCAAAGCGCGGGCTGCTACCCTAATGCTGAACTTAAACCGCAGGAGCTTGAAGGCAAGCAGGAGATTACAACTTTAACTTACGCCCCCTGCCAAGAGGCGGAAGTTTTAGCCGCCGCGCAAAGCCTTTCCTCCTCCGCGGACGACAATATTTTAGACCTTAAAGACTGGCGCGACGCGTGGCAGAAAAGGGAACAGGTTTACAAAGAAATAATAAAAGCAAAATCCGTATTAACCCCCAGCGGTTTAGACGAAACGGAAGAGCAGGAGCAAGTGTTTTATCCGCAGGACGGCGCGGCTAAAGTAACTGGGAAACTGTGCCACAAAATGCTTTATGATATGTTTACAAGCCAGAAGACAGATGCGCAAAAAACGGCTTTAAGCATAGGCGAGGACCCCGCAAAAATTTCAGCGCAGATAAAAGAAGCGCAGGATATTATTGCGAACTTCCAAAAATCTGCCGCGTTTAAAGAACTGCAACAAATGGAATTTTTAGCGGCGGAACTACCCTTTACCCTGCGTGGGAAAGACGGTACCGTAATAAACGGTATTATGGACGCGGTATTTAAAACAAAAGGCGGCGGGATATTTATTGCCGACTATAAATCTGATAACATAAAAGAAGAAGATTTGGCGGAAAAGACTGAATTTTACAAACAACAGCTGCTGTTTTATAAAGACGCGGCAAAAGAGATTTTTAAACAAGACAAAGCGGAAGCCGCCGTGATATATCTGCGGCCCGCTCTGAGTGAAAAAGTATAAAAATAAAGGAGATGTATATGTTTGACAAACTTAAAGATTTAATGCAACTTAAGGCAAAAATGGCGGAAGTTAAAAAAAGATTGGACAATATGGTTATTAAAGTGGAAAGCCCAAAGAAATTTTTTGAACTTACCATATCGGGCTCGCAGGAAGTAAAGGAAATAAAAATAATAAAGGATATAAAAACAGCGCAGACGGAAGAACTGGAACAGGATTTGAAAGACCTTATAAATAAATCCGTCAAAGACAGCCAGATGATGGCCGCGCAGGCTATGGGTGATATTGCAGGCCTCGGCGGGCTTAGCGCTT
>MTLE01003378.1_pt1 | contig 24579 bp, 20 predicted proteins | sample 1982461 | NCBI WGS metagenome assembly MTLE01 (sample SAMN05712605, study PRJNA340218) | biofilm metagenome | isolation source: sample SPL anode biofilm adapted to -200 mV | place: USA | collected 2012-02-03
CCGCCAGGAGGCCCGCGGCGCCATCGGCGGGCAGGGCCAGGACCACCTGGGCGGCGTCCCGGTGGGCGCGGTCGCCGCGCACCCGCCAGCCGCCCCCGGGAAGGGATTCCAGGGCGCGGGCGGGGTGGTCCAGCCGCAGGCCGCGGAGGTTCGACGCCAAGGCGCGCGCCAGGGCGCCGGTGCCCCCCGCCAGGTGCACGGTCTTCTCGGGCCCAAGGGCGAGTCCGCCCCGCACCAGCCCGCCCAGGGCCTCCATGCGTTTCAGGCGGGGCATGGCGTCCATGCCGATGCGGTGGGGCGGCGCGGCCAGGACCCCGGCCACCAGGGCGGGCAGGAGTTCCCGGGCGAATCCCTTCCCGGCGCGGCGCTCGAAGAAGGTCTGGAGGGTGTCGTCCTCCCTGGCCCCGGGGGGCACGAAGGGTTCGGCGAAGATGCGCAGCCGCTCGCCCAGGGTGAGGCCGGGGGCTCGCAACAGGCCGGCGAAGCTCGCCGGGCCCGGGTGTCTCCCGCCGCCCTTGCCCAGCCAGCGGGGTCCCCGCGGGCCCGGGGAGAGGACCTTCAGGGCCAGCTCGTCGAGGAGCTCCTTCATGGGGCCGTCCCGCGAGACCAGGAGACCCTGGGGGCCGCGCTCCAGGAACCCCGGCTCGCCGCCGGGCCCTGGCCAGGCCAGGGTCTGGGCGAAGCCCCCCGGCGCCGGGGAGGCCTCCCACACCTCCACGTCGCCGCCCCGGCGCTGCAGGTGCCAGGCCGCGAGCAGCCCGGAAATCCCGCCTCCGATGACGATCCAGGCGCTACCCATTGCAGGCGGCGGTGAGTTCCTCGTTCCACCGCCTGAACCGCGGCATCTCGATGCCGAAGACGTCCAGGCACTTGCCGACGATGTGCCGGGTCATGTCCTCGATGCAGGTGGGGTGGTTGTAGAAGGTGAGCACGGGAGGCATCAGGATGACGCCCATTTCCGTGACGGCCTGCATGTTGCGGAGGTGGACGGGGCTCAGGGGCGATTCCCGGGCCACCAGCACGAGCCTGCGGCGCTCCTTGATGACCACGTCGGCGGCCCGCAGGAGGAGGTTCTCGGAATAGCCCGTGGCGATGCCGGCCACGGTCTTCATGCTGCAGGGCACGACCACCATGCCGGCGGTCTTGAAGGTGCCGCTGGCGACCAGGGCGCCCACGTCCTCGATGGGGTGCATGCGGGTGGCCAGGGCGGCAACCTCGTCCATGGAGTAGGGGGTCTCGTGGGCGATGGTGCGGCGGCCGCCGTTGGAGACCACCAGGTGGGTCTCCCAGTCCGGCTGCTCCTGCATCACCTTCAGGAGTTCGATGGCCAGAATGGCGCCGCTGGCGCCGCTGACGCCCACGACCAGGCGCTTCTTCTCGGTGGATTCCATGGTTTCATTCCGGGGAAAGGCGTCCTCCCGGGCCCTCGCGGGCCCGGGGGGACGTTCGAGCTAGATCAGGTGGATGAGCTTCCACCAGGTGATCTCCACGACGACCGTCGTGAAGAGGACGATGGCGGTGAGCGGGACGCCGAACTTGATGACGTCCATGTCCCCGTACTTCCCGCCGGAGTCGCCGGCGCCCACCAGGACGTTCATGTGGTGGAAGGGGAGGATGAAGTGCATGCCCACGGCGGTGTACACCAGGAGCGCGGGGACCAGGGGATTGAGCCCGGTGCCCGCGGTGAAGGCGATGATCGTCGGCGTGACGATGCCCATGACGGCCAGCACGCTGCCCAGGCACATGTGGATGAGCACGGCGAAGCAGGTGATCATCAGGGCCAGCAGGTAGATGTTCTGGGGCACGGTGCTGGGCAGGATGACGCCGGCCAGCCACTTGTTCATGCCGGTGACGGCGCCCACGGACCCGATGCCCAGGGCCGCTGTGAGGAAGAACAGGGTGCCCAGGCCGAACTTGCTCCAGTCCGGGGCCTTCAGGACGTCGCCGATGTAGGGCATGGAGAGCAGGATGCCGGTGGCCAGCGCCACCCATCCGGGGTGGATGTGGTGGATGAAGTCCGTCGCCCAGAAGATGAGGGCCAGGGAGACCCAGAACGTGACGCGCTTCTCGGCGCCGGACATGCCGCCCAGGCCCTTGAGCTGCTCGCGGATCTCGTCCTTCTCGATCCGGAAGTCGGGGGGCGCCTTGAAGATGGTGATGTGCATGAAGAAGGTGAGCACGCTGGCGATGACGCCGGGCACGCCCATGTAGATGAGCCACTTCAGCCAGCTGGCCTCCTGGCCCGCGAAGTTCAGGGCGATGGTGTTGATCATGCTGTCGCCGGTGAGGAGGATCATGGACACGGGCACGGAGCTCGCGAAGACGGAGAGGCCGATGGAGGCCGCGTACTTCGCGGGCAGCTTGGTGGCCTTGATGATGATGCCCATGACGGCCATGATCATGAAGGATCGCGGCCAGGGGTGGGGGATCATCACGCTGAGGATGAAGCCCAGGATGTAGCCGGCGGCCACGATGCTGGTGAAGCTGTTCACGTACTTCAGGATGAAGTGGTAGGCGATGCGTTTGCCCAGCCCCGAGTTCTCCACGGCGGTGGCGATCATGTAGCCGCCCACGACGATGTAGATGAGGGGGGTCGTCCAGAGCTTGAAGACGACGCTGGGTTCGGCCGTGCGGGTCAGCACCCACGCCAGCAGCAGGAACAGGGCGCTGAAGCCGGGATGCGCGACGCCCATGGCCCACCAGATGACGGCCAGGAGGCTGAGGGCGAGGCAGTGGCGGCCCTGGGGGCTCAGGCCGGGCCCGGCCGGCATGGCGAACCACACCAGGAGGCACACGGCGATCCCGAGGAGGGCGCCGATTTCACGTTTATAGCGAGTGAAGAACGAGGGCGGAGCAGGCGGCGCTCCGGCCGTTGTGGGCTCATTGGCCACGGGGGGACTCCTTGAATGGGTTGGGGGAAAGGGACTTCAGGGCGGTGCCGGGGAACGGTCCACGTTGTGCATCCATGAACGGTGTTCCCTGGAACCGGTACTTCCTTTCAAGCTGCGGCCGGCGCGGAGGGGTTCGCGGGGCGCGCTCCAATCGAGCAGCAAGGGTCCGAGCCGGGATCCGGGACCGCGCAAAGGGGCGCGCGGATCCTGCTTCCAGGAGGGGACGTCCACCTCTCGGGTATTCCAGGTATGTATGGCAACATGGACGCTTGCCCGCAGCGAGTCCAATAGAAATTCAAAGACTGATTGATACAAAATTTATATCAGCGTGCTTTTCCCATGCGGGGCCGGTGCGTGTCCTATGATTGGAAGGTCCCGAATTTTAGAAATTGGATGAAGCAACGAAGAAGGCCAATCCCGCCCCGGGCGGCGGTTTCCTGGGGCGCCCAACGTACTCCCACTCATTCCTCACACGCTTCGATGCGCGACGGTGAGCCATGGAACTCCGGCAACTCAAATACTTCATCGCCACGGCGGAGGAACTCCATTTCCGCAAAGCGGCCGAACGCGTGCACGTGGCCCAGCCCGCCCTCAGCCAGGCCATCCATCAGCTGGAGGAGGAGATCGGCACCCTCCTGTTCGAGCGCAACAACCGCAACGTGGCCCTCACCGCCGCGGGCAAGGTGTTCTACGCGCGGGCGCGGGTGATGGCGGACAACGCCTGCATGGCCGCCCGCGAGGCCCGCGGGGTGGGGCGGGGCGACGCCGGCACGGTGGCCATCGGCTTCATCAGCACCGCGGCGATGAAGGTGCTGCCTGCGACCCTGCGGCACTTCAAGGAAGTGATCCCCGCCGCGCAACTCGAACTCCTGGAGCTGGGCCCTGGCGAGCAGATGGAGGAACTCGCCCGGGGCCACCTGGACATCGGCCTGACGATCTCGGAGGTGCTGGACGAAGGGTTCCGCGTGCTCGAGCTCTACCGGGAGCCGCTCATCGCGGCCCTGCCGGAGACGCCGGCCTTCGCGGCCCTGGACAGGGTGAACCTCGGGGACCTGGCGGAGCAAACGATCATCACCCCCTCCCGCCATCCCCGGCGCGGGTACTACGAGACCGTGGCGGACGCGTACCGCAAGGCCGGCGTGAGGCCCGCGAACATCCAGTGCGTGCGCATGATCCAGACCGGCCTGATGCTCGTGGGCGCGAGCCTGGGCATCATGCTGGTGCCCGAGTCATTCAAGGCGATCCAGATCAAGGGCGTCATCTACCGGCCGATGGCGGACCCGCAGACGGAAATCGCGGTGAGCGCGGTGTGGCGAAGCGACAACGTTTCGCCGCTCCTCCACAAGTTCGTCTCGGAACTGGGTGAGCTCTTCCCGCGCTGAATGCGGCTGATCGTAATTGACGATCATTCGGTCAGCAAATATGTATTGGACGCTCCAGGCGCTCCGGAGAATTCTTGTCCTGCATCCATGAACAGCAGGGCTGAGATTCCAGGAGGGCCCCGGAGATCCAGGGGGGCGTTCGCCGAAAACCGGATCGCATCCATCACCAACCGTCAGAATTGGAGAACCTTCAATGTCAGAAGCCGGTGTGAAAGACATCCAGATCCCGTCCGGCAAGACGGGCACCACCAAGGCCTACCACGACCTGCGTTCCTTCCTCGCCACCCTCGAAGCCGAAGGCCAGCTGGTGCGCATCAAGGACGAGGTCGACCCCGAGGAGATCGGCGCCGCCGGCCGCGCCTCGGCCAACCTGAAGAACGGCCCCGCCGTGCTCTTCGAGAAGGTCAAGGGCTACGCGAACCCGGTCGTCACCAATGTGCACGGCAGCTGGGCCAACCACGCGCTCATGATGGGCATGGACAAGGACACCCCCGTCAAGGAGCAGTTCCTCGAACTCTCCCGCCGCTGGGACCTGTACCCCGTCGGGCCGAAGCGCGTCACCAACGCGCCGGTCAACGAGAACACGGTCACCGAGAACATCAACATCTTCGACATCATCTCTCTGTACCGCATCAACACCTACGATTCGGGGTGCTTCCTCTCCAAGGCCTGCATCGTCTCGGCCGACCCCGAGGATCCCACCAGCTACGGCAAGACCAACCTCGGCACCTACCGCATGCAGGTCAAGGGCAAGGACAAGCTGGGCATCCAGGCGCTGCCGTTCCATGACATCGGCCTCCAGCTGAGCAAGGCCGAGGCCCTGAACCAGCCCGTGCCCATCGCCATCTGCCTGGGTTGCGACCCCATCACCACCTTCATGGCTTCCACGCCCATCCGCTACGACCAGTCCGAGTACGACTACGTCGGCGCCCTGAACAACGGCGTGCCCATGGAGATCACCAAGTCCGCCACCCTGGGCCTGGAGATCCCCGCCGGCTGCGAGATCTGCATCGAGGGCTACATCGAGCCCCGCCTGCGCGAGTGCGAAGGCCCCTTCGGCGAGTTCCCCGGCTCCTACTCCGGCGCCCGCCTCCAGGCGGTGGTGAGGATCACCGCCATCTCCTACCGCACGAACCCGGTCTTCGAGAACCTCTACCTGGGCATCCCCTGGTCCGAGATCGACTACCTCATGGCCCTGAACACGTCCGTTCCGCTCTACAAGATGCTCAAGGACACCTTCCCCGAGGTGCAGGCCGTCAACGCGATGTACACCCACGGCATCGGCGTCATCGTTTCCACCAAGGTGCGCTTCGGCGGGTTCGGCAAGGCCGTTGCCATGCGGCTGCTCACCACCCCCCACGGCATGGCCTACAACAAGATCATCATCGTCGTGGACGAATACGTGGATCCCTTCAACCTCGAGCAGGTCATGTGGGCCATGACGACCCGCGTGGATCCCGACAAGGACGTGAGCATCATCAAGAACTGCCCAGGCATGCCGCTGGATCCCAGCTCCAACCCCCCGGGCATGCACAACAAGCTCATCATCGACGCCACCACGCCCAAGGCCCCCGAGGTCGTGTCCCGCGAGACCGAGCTCCTGACGCCTCCCGCCGGCACCGAGAAGTGGGAGGGCATCATCGCCCAGCTCGTCAAGGCCGCCCGCAAGTAGCCCAACCCAACCCGTGAACCGAAAGGATCCAACATGAACTGCCCGCGCTGCGACACCGACAAGGTCGAACTCATGGCGAAGTCCCCCGTGGGGAACGCCTGGGAGATGTACATCTGCAAAACCTGCACCTACTCCTGGCGCTCCACCGAGACCCCCAACAAGACCGACCCCAAGCTCTACAACGCCAAGTTCAAGATCAAGCCCGAGAGCATCCCCTCCATGCTCGTGATTCCTCCCGTCCCGCCCCTCAAGGGCTAGACCCGGCGCAGGGAAGGGGGGCCTCCGGGCCCCCCCTTCCCGCACGCAACCAAAGGCACCGCCATGACCCTGTCGCGCATCGAGGATGCCATCGAGGACATCCGCAACGGAAGGATGGTCATCCTCGTGGATGACGAGGACCGCGAGAACGAGGGCGACCTGACCCTCGCGGCCGAGCACGTCACGCCGGAGGCCATCAACTTCATGGCCACCCACGGCCGGGGCCTGGTGTGCCTGAGCCTGACCGGGGAGAAGGCCGCGTCCCTGGGGCTCGCCCCCATGGTCGCGGACAACTCCTCGCCCTTCCAGACCGCCTTCACCGTCTCCATCGAGGCCCGGGAGGGCGTCACCACCGGCATTTCGGCCTTCGACCGCGCCACCACCATCCGCGCGGCCGTCAGGGCCGATGCCGGGCCCGGGGATTTCGTGCGCCCGGGCCACGTCTTCCCCCTCATCGCCCGGGACGGCGGCGTCCTGGTGCGCACGGGCCAGACCGAGGGTTCCGTCGACCTGGCCCGCATGGCCGGCCTGGCCCCGGCCGGGGTGATCTGCGAGATCATGAAGGGCGACGGCACCATGGCCCGCATGCCGGACCTGGAGGTTTTCGCCGCCGAGCATGGCCTGCGCATCGTCGCCGTCAAGGACCTCATCGCCCACCGGCTGCGCAACGAGCGCAGCATCACCCGCCTGGGCGAAACCGCCATGCCGCTGCGGGTGGGCGGGGACTTCCGGGCCATCGCCTACCTCGACGGGGTCACCGGGCGCACCCACATCGCCCTGGTGAAGGGGGAGGTTTCCCCCACGGTTCCGGTGCTGGTGCGGGTCCATAGCGAATGCCTCACCGGGGACGCCTTCGGCTCCATGCGCTGCGACTGCGGGGAGCAGCTCCAGTCGGCGTTCCGCCTGATCGAGGAGGAGGGCGCGGGCATCGTCCTCTACATGCGCCAGGAGGGAAGGGGCATCGGCCTGGGCAGCAAAATCCAGGCGTACGAGCTCCAGGACCGGGGCTACGACACGGTCGAGGCCAACGAGAAGCTCGGCTTCAAGGCCGACTTGCGCGACTACGGCGTGGGCGCCCAGATCCTGCGGGACCTCGGCGTGGTCGAGATGAAGCTCATGACGAACAATCCCAAGAAGATCATCGGTCTGGAAGGGTACGGGCTGCGCGTGGTGGAGCGGGTGTCCATCGAGGTGGCCTCACGGGCCAGCAACGTCCGGTACCTCCTCACCAAGAAGCGGAAGATGGGGCACCTGCTGAGCATGGTCTAGCCCCAGCGCCGCCACCCCAATGGAACCTCGAGAGGAAACCCAATGAGCAAGCGAATCGCACTCTGCCTGGCGGGAGCCTGCGCGTTCCCCGCCCTGGCCCTGGCCCAGGCGGGTCCCGTCCAGATCTACGGAACCCTCCTGCCCTTCCTGGACACGGTCCAGACCACCGGCGCCACCGCCCCCGGGCTGTCGCCCGCCACGGGCGGCGCGACCCTCGTGCCGGCCTCGGCCTACACCGGCATCAACCTGCCTTCCCGCAACCGCATCACTTCGGGCACGTCCAACCTGGGCTTCCGGGGCTCCTTCGCCGTCAGCGGCGACGTGAAGGTGGTCTTCCAGATCGAGAGCGCGGTCAGCCCCGACGGCGACGCCCCCAACACCCTGGCCGGGCGCAACAGCCGCCTGGGCCTGGAAGGCCCCTGGGGAACCGTCTTCTACGGGAACTGGGACACCCCCTACAAGTCCCCGCTCCTGGCTGTGGGCCCCCTGCGCGGCCTCAGCCCCTTCGACAACGCGCTGACCACCAGCCCCGGCTTCAACGTGCCCGGCACCACCACCCAGTCCGGCCGGATCAACGGCAAGGCCGACGCCGCCTTCAACCGCCGCCAGGGCAACAGCGTCCAGTACTGGAGCCCCGACATGAGCGGGCTCAGCTTCCGCCTGGCGTATTCCGTCAACGAAGGGCGCACCACCGCCACCGCCGCCGCGCCCTCCGTGAGCCCCGAGATCCTGTCGGGCCTCGTGACGTACCGCAGCGGGCCCCTTTGCGTGAGCCTGGGCTACGAGCGCCACGACGACTACTTCGGCCTCTCCCAGCTGGGGGGCGCCGCGGGTGCCACCTTCACCAACGCCTCGTCCCGGGACGAGGGCCAGGAACTGGTGGCCTCCTGGACCTTCGCCACGGGGACGAAGGTCTCGGGCATTCTCGAGAACCTCGTGTACGACACTGACGACACCGTGGTGGGCAACGTCAACGAGTACAAGCGCACGGCCTGGTACCTTCTGGTCCAGCAGCGCTTCGGGCCCCACCAGCTCTTCGCGTCCTTCGGCCAGGCCGCCGACGGGAGCTGCACCCGGGTCGGCGGCGCCCCCGCCTCCACCAACGGCCTCGCCGGGCGGCAGTTCTCCCTGGGCTACACCTACGCGTTGAGCAAGGCCGCCGATCTCTTCGTGGCTTACTACGGCATGAACAACGACCGGTCCGCCTCGTACGCGGTGTTCCCCTCCCCGGGCGCCGTGGCCCCGGGCGCCAGCACCAAGGGGCTGGGCGTGGGCCTGCTCTACGCCTTCTGATGGAGGCCGGGGACCGGGCCCCCCGCGAAGCGGCGCTCCTCTGGGGCGCCGCCACCGGCGGGCCCTGGCCCGATCCGGCCGCCCTGGACGGGGACGCCCGGTACATGGCCCTGGCCCTGGCCGCGGCCCAGGCGGGAGTGGGCCTGGCCAGCCCCAACCCTCCGGTGGGGTGTGTGCTGGTGGCCGATGGGCGGGTGATCGGGACGGGGGCCCACCTCATGGCCGGCGGCCCCCACGCCGAGGTGGCCGCCTTGGCCGATGCCGGGGCCCGGGGCGAAGCCGTTTCCGGCGCCACGGCCTACGTGACCCTGGAACCCTGCTGCCACCAGGGCCGGACGCCGCCCTGCACCGCGGCCCTGCTCAAGGCCGGGGTTTCCCGGGTGGTGGTGGGCGTCCGGGACCCCAACCCCCGGGTGAACGGCGGGGGCATCGCCCTCCTGCGGGCCCGGGGCATCCCCGTGGCCGTGGGGGTCCTGGGCGGCGCCTGCGCGGCCTTCCACGCGCCCTTCTTCAAGCTGGTGGGCACGGGCCTGCCCTGGGTGGCCTTCCTGCTCGACCCGGGGGACCGGCCGCCGCCGGTGCGGCGCATCGGCCTGGCCATGCGCCGCTGCGCCGAGGCCGTGGTCATTGGCCGCAGGACAGCCGAGCTCCGGGATCCAAGCCTCCGGGACGCCTGGCCCGGGCCCACCCCCGCCCACCGGCAGCTGCGGCGCGTGGTGCTCGACGCCGAGGCCCGCCTGGATCCCTTCCGCCAGGTGTGGCGCCCCCTGGATCACCAGCCCGCCATCCGCGCCACCCTGGACGCCGCCCTCCCCCTGGCGGGCGTGGAGGATCTCCGCCCCGGACCCGGCCCCGACGGCCTGAACCTGGACGCCCTCCTGCGCACCCTTGCCGACCGGGGCGTGGGCAGGGTGCTCTTCGAGGGGGGCGAGGACCTGGCCCGCAGCCTCATGGCCCTGGACCTGGTGGACGAGTTCCACCGGTTCCGCCCGGAGGGCCCACCCATGCCCCTCTTCCGGGATCCTGTGCTGCGTTGGGCCGGCTGTGCCCGGCTCAGGGTGGGCATTCCCGGCGGCACCTGGGAGAGACTGAACCGAAGGGTGGGATGAAGGAGATGAAGCCTTCTCCTCCCTCCCTAATGCAGCACGCCCAGTTCCAGCTTCGACGGGTATCCACGCCCGAAAAGCACCCGGTTCATCGCCTTCCGGAAATCCCCGGCCTTGGCGTGGTAGATGTCGGTGAAGACCTGGGGGTTGCGGTCCATGAGGGGGAACCAGGAGCTCTGCACCTGGACCATGAGGCGGTGGCCCTTCAGGAAGGTGTGGCACACGTCGTTCAAGGCGAAGGCCACCCGCGTGGGCCGGCCGGGGACGAAGGGCTCGGGGCGCTCGAAGCTGTTCCGGAACTTCCCGCGCATCACCTCGCCGCGCACCAGCTGCTGGTAGCCGTCGGGGCGCACGTCGATGACCTTGACCACCCAGTCGGCGTCGGTGCCGGTGGTGGTCACCCAGAGGTCCGCCTGGATGGGGCCGGCCACGGGCAGGTCGCGCTCCAGGAGGGCGGTCCTGAAGGTGGCCACGTCGGGCCTTCCGTCCACGAAGCGCTGGTCGGCGGTCATGTACTCCTTGGGCATGCCGATGTCCACGCCCTCCCAGAAGGGGACGGGGCGGGCGGGATCGCTGACGTAGGAGGTGCTGCCCCCGGGGCCGGGGCCGTCGAAGCCCAGACGGGCCTCCGCCTGGAACCAGAGGCTCACGGGCCGGGCCTCCGGGGGCGGCCAGGCCGTGAACTGCCGCCAGGCGTTGGACCCGGTCTGGAACACGAAGGCCCGGGGGAGGCCGGGGTCGGGCGTGCCCTTGAGGTGGTGCATGAAGAACGGGAATTCGATGCGGGCCTGGTAGAACTCCGAGGTGGCCGAACCGAACTCCGCGCCTCCCAGGCGCTCGCCGGTGCTGCGGCCCCAGCCCCCGTGGAACCACGGGCCCATGACCAGCCTGTGGTCGGTGGAGGGGCTCTGGCGGTCCAGGGCCTTGTGCACCTGGAGGGTGCCGTAGAGGTTCTCCGCGTCGAACCAGCCCCCCACGGTGAGCACCGCGGGACGCACGCCCTTGAGGTGGGGCCGCAGGTCGCGGGCCTTCCAGAAGGCGTCGTAGGTGCCGTGGGCCATCACGTCGTTCCAGAAGGGGATGCCCCCCTTGAAGTGCAGGTCGTTGGCGCCGGAGAGGGGGCCCATGGCCAGGAAGAAGGCGTAGCCGTCCTGGGTGCCGTGGCGGAAGGGGGGCGCCCAGTGTTCCGTGGGGCCCGGACGGGGGCGGCCGAAGTTGGCGATGAAGTTGAACAGGTGGGGCAGCCAGAGGGCGCCGTTGCGGTGGAAATCGTCGCCCGTGAACCAGTCCGCGATGGGAGCCTGGGGGGAAACGGCCTTCATGGCGGGGTGGGCCCCGGCCAGGGCGGCGGCGGCGTAGTAGGCCGGGTAGCTGATGCCCCACTGGCCCACCCTGCCGTTGGAGGGGACGTTCTTCAGGAGCCAGTCGACGGTGTCGCGGGTGTCGGTGGCTTCGTCCACCCCCGCGCCGTCCAGCACCGGCGTCATGTCCACGAAGGTGCCTTCGCTGCGCATGCGTCCGCGCACGTCCTGGTACACGAAGATGAACCCCTCGCGGGCGAAGCGCTCCGAGGGGCCCAGGGTGTCGGGAAACGCCTCGGGGCCGTAGGGCCCCGCGCCGTAGGGGGTGCGCTCCATGAGGACCGGCAGCCCGCCCTTGGCGGCCTTGGGGGTGTAGATGGCCGTGAACAGGCGCACCCCGTCCCGCATGGGAACCATCGCCTCGCGCTTGGCGTAGTGGTCCCGGACCCAGGGCACGCCCTGGGCCGGGACCGGCAGGCACGCCAGTGCCAGGAGGGGGAGCCAGGGCCTCATGCCCTGCCCGGCGTCATGCGGCGGGGGCCTTGGACGCTTCGGCGTCCGCGGGGGGCTTAGGGGCCTCGGCGTCCGCGGGGGCCTTGGGGGTTTCGCCCTGGGCCGGCGCCGCATCCTTCGCCTCGAGTTTGGCCTGGGCCCAGATGCCCATCACCGCAGGCAGCGCGGGCGCCTTGGTGGCGGCCGGATCCCAGCTGCGGTCCACCTTGAGGGTGAAGGGGTTGTCCTTCGTGCCCATCCAGCCCGGATCGTCCACGAGGACGTAGACGGTGTTGGCCAGATCCACGGGGTTGCTGTACGAGACTTCGGGGTTGCCCGTGCCGATCAGGTTCTGGAGCATGCCCACGCGCATCTGCCCCCACCGGTCCACCATGGCCAGGCGGAACCAGCCTTCATTGGTGTGATGAAGGCGCACGTGCAGCTTCTCCTTGCCGGGAACCACGAAGGCGTAGGCTCTCCAGCCCGCAGGGAGGTAGGACGATCCGACGATCTCCGCGGCATCCCCTCCGAACGTCACCGGGATGTAGCCCCGGCGGGCCATGTAGCGGATTTCCGCGAAGATGTCCCGGGTCTTCCAGTCCGAGTACTCAGGCCACAGTTGCACCTTGGGGGTGGCCGGGGGGACCAGGACCTCCGACGAGGACGGCGGGGTCAGGTTCCTGGGACGGTTTTCATGGACCATGCCCCGGGGGATGCGGTGCGGTTCGTCGGGTCCCTCCAGGTGGACGGGGCCCTTGTGCCGGCGGGATCCGCCTTCGCCCCGGGCGGCACCCGGGGTGGTGTCCCGGGGGGTGTCCCGGTGGGTGTCCCGGGGGGTGTCCCGGGGGGTGTACCGGGGGGTGTCCCGGGCCGCCGCCGGGGGCTGGGAGGGCGTGGACCGGGGCTCGACGCTGCGCCGTTCCGCGCCGGGACCGGATTTCTGGGCGTAGACCGCGGTGCCGGCCAGGGCCAGGGTGAGGAGTGCAAGGGCGGGAAGGGCTGCGGATCGCATGGGGTACTCCCTTGGGAGGAGAACGGCTGCCGCCATTGACAGGTTCTGGGGTAAAAGATCCCCGGAGAGGGACGTCGGTTTACATATCTTGAAGGTATCCTGGAATATTTCCGCAGGGAGACCAAGTGTTCGGGAAAATCCAACATATCCATTTCGTGGGCATCGGCGGCATCGGGATGTCGGGCATCGCCGAGGTGCTCGTGAACCTGGGCTATCAGGTGAGCGGTTCGGACCTGAAGGAGAGCGCGGTCACCCAGCGGCTTTCCGCCCTGGGGGTCCAGGTGGCGGTCGGCCATGATGCGAAATGCATCGAAGGCGCCCAGGTTGTGGTGATTTCCAGCGCCGTGAAGGGCGACAACCCCGAGGTGGTGGCCGCCAGGGCGGCCAAGATCCCCGTGATCCCCCGGGGCGAGATGCTCGCCGAGCTCATGCGCATGAAGTACGGCATCGCCATCGCCGGTTCCCACGGCAAGACCACCACCACCGGCATGGTGGCCCAGGTGCTCAGCCAGGGTGGCATCGACCCCACCATCGTCATCGGAGGCAAGCTGGGGGCCATCGGTAGCAACGCCAAGCTGGGCAAGGGCCCCTTCCTGGTGGCCGAGGCCGACGAGTCCGACGGCAGCTTCCTGCTCCTGTCGCCCACCATCGGCGTGATCACGAACGTGGACCGGGAACACCTGGACCACTACAAGGACCTGCCCGAGATCCTGGACGCCTTCGCGCAGTTCGGGAACAAGGTGCCCTTCTACGGCTCGGTCTTCGTGTGCATGGACGACCCCAACGTCGCGACCCTCCGGCCCCGCCTCAAGCGCCAGGTGCGAACCTACGGCACCAACCCCCAGGTGGACATCCGGGCCCTGGACATCCGCATGGAGGGCTGGAGGGCCCTCTTCCGGGTGCGGGCCTTCGGCGAGGACCTCGGGGAGTTCTCCATCGGCGTCCCCGGACACCACATGGTCCTCAACGCCCTGGCCACCATCGGCGTGGCCCTGGAACTGGGCGTGGAGCGGGAGGTCATCCGCGCCAGCCTGGCCAGCTTCACCGGCGCCGACCGGCGCTTCCAGAAGAAGGGGGAGCGCAACGGCGTGACGGTCATCGACGACTACGGCCACCACCCCACCGAGATCGCCGCGACCCTGGCCGCGGCCCGCAAGGGCTTCCCGGACAAGCGTATCGTGGTGGCCTTCCAGCCCCACCGCTACTCCCGCACCCAGGCCCTCCTGGAGGAATTCGGCCGGGCCTTCTTCGATGCGGACGTGGTGCTGGTCACCGACATCTACGCCGCCAGCGAGCCGCCGATCCCCGGCCTCACCGGGCGCTCGGTGGTTGATGCCATCCTGGCCCACGGCCAGCGGGATGCCAGCTACGTGCCCCGGGTGGACGACCTGGCCCGGGCGCTGGACGAGATCACCCAGCCGGGCGATCTGGTGGTGACCATGGGCGCCGGCACCATCACCACGGCGGGTCCCGCCTTCCTGGCGCTGGCCTGAACGGAAGCGGCCCGCTTCGCAGCGGGCCGCTCTTCAGGCTGGAAGGGCGATCACTTGCCCTTGTAGTCCTTCAGCCACTTGACGTCGATCTCGGCGGCCTTCTTGGCGGCCTTCTGGGCCACGAGCCACTTGCCCATCTCGTTCAGTTCGCCACCCTTCTTGGGGGCGCCCACGTGGCAGGAGGCGCAGTTCTTGACGGAGTCGATGCCCGCGGCCTTGGCGGCGGCGACGTAGGGCATCTTGGCCTGGGCGGGGATCGCGAGGGCCACGACTGCGGCGGCGAGGAAGAGGGTGGATTTACGCATGTTGCCTCCGTTGGGAAAACCGCCCCGATTGCGGGCGGGTGGACCGGATGAAACAGGATAGATGCTTCCGAGAGGTGTGCATCCTGATATCAGGTTATCAAGATCGATGCCAATCACCGGGGAATTCCGGAGGCGTTTCTCTTAAAATAAAAATATTCAGAAAAAAAAATTAATGAAAAAAAACTTCCATCGTTCAGAATGGAGGTCATTCCCCTCTGCGCCCCAGCGAAACCCCAGCGCCTCTGCGTTTAATTCTTTTCTTGGTTGATGTTGGACGTTTGGGCAATGGACGGGCGTGCAGGCTAGGTCTTGAAAAGGGTTAAACGCAGAGGCGCAGAGGGTTCGCTGAGGCGCAGAGGAAAGAACATCTAAACAGGTTTGGTCGGAGGTGCCATGCAGGGCGGACTGGTGCAGTCGCTGAAGAAGATGAAGATGCCCCACACCCTGGTGGTGGTGGAAGGCCTGGTGCTGCTGGTCCTGGTGCTCTCTTGGCTGATCCCTTCGGGGGAGTTCACCCGTGTCGCCGTGAACGGGCGCATGGTGCCCGACCCGGCCACCTACCACGTGCTGGTCCCCAAGATCTACGTGAGCGCCTCCATGCTCCTTCTGGCGCCCATCAAGGGCTTCCTGGACGGTGGGCTGCTCATCGCCTTCCTCCTGGTGATCGGCGGGGCCTTCAACGTCCTCAACGACACCGGCGCGGTGGAATTCGGCATCAAGAAGCTCACCCGGGCCATCGCGGCCCGGCCCACGCTGGAGTTCCTGCTGATCCCGGTGCTCATGGTGGTCTTTTCCCTGGCCGGGAGCATCTTCGGCATGGCCGAGGAACTGATCCCCTTCGTCGTCATCTTCATTCCCCTGGCCAGGAGCCTGGGCTACGACTCCATCGTGGGCGTGTGCATCCCGTTCCTGGGCGCGGCGGCGGGTTTCGCCGCGGCCTTCTTCAACCCCTTCACGGTGGGCGTGGCCCAGAAGCTGGCGGGGCTGCCGGTGAACTCCGGCCTGGGCTACCGCGTGTTCAGCTGGTTCGTCGGCACCGCGGTCGTCACCACCTACGTCATGCTCTACGCCCGCAGGATCAAGAAGGACCCCACCCGCAGCCCCGTCCACGAACTGGACCTGGCCCGGGGGCCCGTGGACCGCAACCCCGGATCCGTCGAGCCCTGGTCCATCCGCCACGTCCTGGTGCTCCTGATCTTCGCCGGGGCCCTGGTCCTGCTGGTCTACGGCATCATGGCCAAGGGCTGGGACATGGACGCCATGGCGGCGATGTTCCTGGGCATGGGGATCGTCCTGGGCCTGGCCTCGGGCATGGGGGGGAGCCGCATCGCCACCTCCTTCGTGGCCGGCGCCAAGGACATGGTCGGCGTCGTGTTCATCGTGGCCTGCGCCCGGGCCCTCCTGGTCATCGCCCAGGACGCGCGGATCCTGGACACCATGCTCTTCCACAGCAAGAACCTCATGTCCGTGCTGCCCCGGCCCGTCATCCCCCAGACCATGTTCCTCATCCAGGCCGTCATCAACTTCTTCATCCACTCCGGCACGGCCCAGGCCGCGCTGACCATGCCCATCATGGCCCCCCTGGCCGATCTGGTGGGGATCACGCGCCAGACGGCGGTCTTCGCCTTCCAGCTGTGCGAGTTCGTGAACCCCATCCTGCCCACCTCGGCGGTGACCATGGGCGTGCTGGGCGCGGCCAGGATACCCTGGGAGAAGTGGGCGGGATGGTTCCTGCCGCTCCTGGGAATCGTCCTGGTGATGGGTTTCCTGCTGCTGATCCCCCCGGTCCTGTTCCACTGGGGCCCTTTCTGAAGAGACGGCCCATGCGCATCCTGTCCGCCCTTGCCGCCCTGCCGCTGGCGGCCCAGATCACCTACCCGGGCAGGACCTACCGCCCCGAGGTGCCCCGGCCGCGGGTGGGCCGGGTCCATACCCCGGACGCGGCCCTGGCCGATGCCCTGGCGGGCATCGCCTCGGCGAAGGACCGGGTGCGGGCCTACACCTACAACGTGACCGAGGAGGGCAGGCCCCAGGTGCTGCTGGCCATCACCAGCCCGGAGAACCTCGCCAGGCTCGACGCCCTGAAGGCCGACAACGCGCGCCTGGCCGACCCGAGGACCCTCTCCGAGGCCGACGCCAAGGCGCTGGCGGCCCGGAACCCCGCCTTCGTGTGGCTGGGCTATTCCATCCACGGTTCCGAGCCCGCGGGCACGGAGGCCGCCCTGGCGGTGGCCTACCACTTCGCGGCCTGCCAGGATCCCGAGGTCCTCGAGCAGCTGGGGCGGACCGTGCTCCTCCTGGACGTGACTCAGAACCCCGATGGCCGGGCCCGGCACCTCCAGGCCGTGGCCGAAGCGGTGCAGGGCGAGAACCCGCCCGACCCCCAGGACGCGCAGAACCAGGCCCGGTGGCCTTCGGGGCGCTTCAACCACCGCCTCTTCGACCTGAACCGCGACTGGGCCTGGCAGACCCAGGGGGAGAGCCGCGCCAAGGCAGCCCTCTTCCTTTCCTGGAACCCCCAGGTGCTGGCGGACCACCACGAGATGAAGCCCGAGGGCAACTATTTCTTCCCGCCCGGCATGGCCCCGGTGCACCCGGCCCTGCCCGCCGCCTACGGCGGCGCCTGGCAGAAGACCTTCGGCGACGCCCTGGGCCGGGCCTTCGACGCCCAGGGTTTCGCCTACTTCACCCGGGAGGTCTTCGACCTCTTCTACCCCGGCTACGGCGACTCCTGGGGCTGCTTCCAGGGGGCCGTGGGCATGACCTACGAGTGCCCCAGCCCCGGCGGGCTGGCCTACCTGCGCAAGGACGGCGACCTCCTGACCCTGGAGGCCCGGGTGCGCCGGCACTTCGCGGCCAGCCTCGCCACCGTGGCGGTGGCCGCCTCCGGGCGCGAACGGCTCCTGCTGGATTACCAGGCCACGCGCCGCGAGCGGATGCGGGCCCCGGGCGCCTTCCTCCTGGGCCCTGGCGCCGACCCGGGCCGCACCCTGGCCCTGGTGCGCCTCCTGGGGCGCAACGGCATCGAGGTGCTCCGCACCGCCGGGGCCGTGGCCACCTCGGGCCTGGAACCCGTCAACCCCGGCGCCGCGCCGGCCACGCTTCCCCCGGGCAGCTACCTGGTGCCCCTGGACCAGCCCCGGGGCAGCCTGGCCGAGGCCCTCCTGGAACGCAGGGCCGCCTTCGGCGCCAAGCCCAGCTATGACGCCACGGCCTGGAGCCTTCCCCTGGCCTTCAACGTGCCGGCCTGGCGCGCCCCGGTCCGCCCCAGGGTGGCCACGGAGCCCCTGGGGGAGCCCGCCGCCGCCCCGCTGCCCCGGGCGGGCTACGCCTACCTGGTGTCCTCGGGCGCCGAGGGCCGGGAGCAGGTGCTGGAAGGCCTCCTGAAGGACGGCTTCCGGGGGGCCGCCGCCCCCGCGCCCTTCGTGGCGGGCTCCCGCACCTACCCTGCGGGCACCGCCATCTTCACGCTCCTGCGCAACGACGCGGCCCGGCTCGAGGCCCGCGCGAGGGAACTGGCCGCGAAGGCCCCGGGCGTCGTTTCCGCCGTGGACGCCAGCGCCGTGGACGCGGGCCCCGACCTGGGCTCCGTGAAGGCGCTGACGCTGCGGGCGCCGCGCACCGCCCTGGTCATGGACGCCCCCGCCGACCCCACCTCCGTGGGCGCCGTGATGCAGGCGCTCATCGAGGCCGGCATCCCCTTCACCCAGGTGCGCGCCTCCCGGTTGGCCCAGGCCGACCTGCGCCGCTACACCCACCTCATCCTCCCCGACGACGGTGCCCTGGGCGCCAAATGGAACGCCGAGCTGGGGTCCGGGGGCGCCGCCCGGCTCAAGACGTACGCCCAGGACGGAGGGGTGCTGGTGGCCCTGCGCGGCGGCAGCGCCTACGCCGCGCGCGTGGGCGTCAGCGACGCGGGGGTGACCTTTCTCGCCCGCAGGGACGAGGAGGCCCGCCTCAAGGAAAAGGACCCCCGGCGCGAGGCCGTCGCCCCGCCCCTGGCCGAGCGCATCCGGCCCTGGGCCCTGCGGGAGGAGCAGGCCCTCCAGGAGTCCATTCCCGGCGCGATGCTCAAGGCCGACATCGACCCCACCCATCCCCTGGGCTGGGGCCTCAACGCCACCGAGGGCGCCGTGCTGGACTCCAGCGACCCCGTGCTGGGGCTCAGCCCCGGCGGGGAGAACCCCCTGCGTTTCGGCAAGGGCGACCTGAACCTCTCGGGCCTCCTGCCCGCGGCCCTGGAGGCCAAGGTGCGCGACTCCGCCTACGCGCTGCGGGAGCGCAAGGGCAAGGGCGCCGTCATCCTCTTCTCCGGGGATCCCGTGCACCGGGGCTGCGCGCCCCTGACCACCCGGGTCTTCTACAACGCCCTGTTCTTCGGCGCCTACGCGCCCCAGGACGACGAGGACTAGGTATTCTGTAGGGATGGAGAACCGCCGCTTCATCCTCGCCATCACCGGCGCCACCGGCGCGGCCTTCGGCGTGGCGGCGGCGCGGCGCCTCGCGGCCAATGCGCAGGTGGGCCAGGTGACGCTTCTGCTTTCGCCCACCGGGCGCCGCTGCCTGGTGGACGAGTGCGGGCTGCGGGTGGAGGACCTCGTGGCCCTTTCCCCGAAGTTCCGCCACCTGGACGAGCGCAACGTGGGCGCCGACATCGCCAGCGGCAGCCACCGCCAGGACGGCATGGCCATCGTTCCCTGCAGCGCGGGGACCCTGGGGCGGATCGCCTCGGGGGTGAGCGACGGCCTGGTCACCCGCGCCGCCGACGTGTGCCTCAAGGAGCGCCGCCCCGTGGTGCTGTGCCTCCGGGAGACGCCGCTCAACCGCATCCACCTGGAGAACATGCTGCGCGTGCATGACGCCGGGGCCGTGGTGATGCCCATCATGCCGGGGTTCTACCACAAGCCCGCCTCGCTGGACGACCTCTACCAGGCCTTCGCCACCCGGGTGCTGGACCAACTGGGCCTGCCCGAGGCCGACGCCCGCAGGTGGGGCGGCTGATGGGGCCGGAACGGCCCGCGCTGGCCTGCGTCCCGCCCCTGTGGGCCCGGGGCGCCCACCTGCAGACCATCGCGGCCCAGTACCTGCCCAACCCGGACGCGAATCTACCCTGGGAGCGCCTGCGCCTGGACCTGGACGACGGGGACGCCCTGGCGCTGCGGGCCCTGGACGGCACTTCGGGCGTGGCGGTGCTTCTCTTCCACGGCCTGGGCGGGAGCGTTGAAGGGCACTACATGCGCAGGCTCGCGGCCCTGCTCCACGCCCGGGGCCACGCGGTGCTGGCGGCCAACCACCGGGGCGCGGGCGAGGGCGCCGGTCTCGCGCGGCGCACCTACCACAGCGGCGCCACCGCTGACATGGCCGCCGTGCTCCGCCTGGGACGCCGGCGCTTTCCGGGCCAACTGCAGGTGGCCGTTGGGTTCTCCATCAGCGCCAACATCCTCCTGCTCCTGGCCGGGCGGGACCGGCACCTGGACCTGCCCGACCGGGCCATGGCCGTGAATCCTCCCGCCGACCTGGAAGCCTGTTCCCGGCGCCTGGACCGGGGTTTCAACCGGGTCTATGACCAGTACTTCGTCCGGCGCCTGCGCCGGGAGGTGGCCGGGCGCCCGGGGTGCGAGGCCGCCCTCGCCGCCCGGACCCTGCGGGCCTTCGATGCCGCGTACACCGCCCCCCAGGCGGGGTTCCCCTCCCGGGAGGCCTACTACGCCCTCTGCTCCTGCGGCCCCCACCTGGCGGGGATCCAGGTGCCCACGGTGATCCTGAGTTCCCTGGACGACCCCTTCGCCCCCGCCGGGGACCTCCTGGTCCAGCCCCGCTCCCCGGCCGTGCACCTGCACGTGGAGGCCACGGGCGGCCACATGGGCTACGTCACGAGCAACCTGCCGGACCACCGTTGGCTGGACTACGCGGCGGACCACTACCTGCGCGAGCTGTTGCGGATCTGAAAGGAAACGGGCCCCCGAAGGGGCCCGGAACCGGCGTCGCGTGCGCGCTATTTGGCGAAGCGCTTGGACACTTCGGCCCAGTTGATGTTCTCGTTGAAGGCGTTGATGTAGTCGGGGCGCTTGATGCCGTAGTCCACCATGAAGGCGTGCTCCCAGCTGTCCAGCACCAGGAGCAGGTCCTGCTCGATGGGCAGGCCCAGGTGGTGCTCGGCGATGAAGTACGTGTGGAGCTTGCCGTCGCGGCGGTTGCGGGTGAGCAGGGCCCAGCCGGGGCCGGAGAGGGCGGCCGCCTTGAGGTCGGCGACGACCTTGTCCTTGCCGCCGAAGGCGTCCAGGGCCTTCTGGAGTTCGGGGGAGATGGAGCCGTTGGCGCCCAGGTTCTCGAAGTAGAGCTCGTGGAGGAAGGAGCCGTTGAAGGCCACGGCCTCCCGGCGCTTGAGCTCGGTGTACTCATTGAAGGAGTAGTTGGGCTTGGTGTTGTCGGCCTCGGCCAGCTTGGATTCGATCTCGTTCAGCTTGGCGATGTAGCCCTTATAGAGGGTGAAGTGCTGGTCCAACTGGCTGTCGCTGAAGCCTTTGAGGGCGCCACCCTTGAGGTTGTCGTAATTCTTGGGTTCATAAGCCATGAATTCCTCCGAAACATGCGCGAGCGCGTCGTATATATCCTACCAAACAAGTCGAGAAAGAAATAACAAATTACTTAAGAATTGAAACTGGCGGGGGGCTGCCCGAGCCACTGGCCGCCCAGGACGACGGTGGTCACGGGGACGTTGGGGGTCTTCAGCCCCCGGTGGGACATGCAGGTGTGCACCGCCACCAGCTTCACGCCCCAGGCCGCCGGCCTCAGGTGCAGTTCCAGGGCCCGGGCGATCTGGTGGGTGAGGCGCTCCTGCACCTGGAGGCGGTTGGCGTACCCCTGGATGACCCGCACCAGCTTGGAGAGCCCCACCGTGCCGCCTTCGCCGGGGAGGTAGCCGATGGTGGCGAACCCTTCGAAGGGGGCCAGGTGGTGTTCGCAGGTGCTCACGAAGGGCACCCGCTCCAGGATCACGGGGCAGGGGGCCAGATCGCCGGGCAGGGGCTGCAGTTCCTGGGCCGGGTCCTGGCCGTAGCCGTTGAGCCGCTCAGCCCAGAAGTCGGCCACCCGCGCGGGGGTTTCGGCCAGTTCAGGCGAGGCCGGATCCGCCCCGAAGGCCTTGAGGAGCTCCCTGACCGCCGCCGTCGCTCCCGCCGTGTCGAACGCCATGGACACCTCCGGTGTCCAGGGTGCCACCAATCACGCCAGGAGGGTGAAGGTGTTGTTCAGGGCCGCCACCTGGGCGGCCGCGGAAGCCTGGAGCAGGTAGGCCTGGCTGGTGGAGGTGCCGGCACCGGAGGCGTCGTCGGCCGCGGCGGCGCTGGCGGAGGCCTGGGACCGGGCCTCGGACGTGAGGTTCCCCGAACCGTAGGCCTTCCGGGCCTGGGCCGCCAGGAGGGCCAGGTCGGGGCCGCCGGAGGTGGCCGCCGTGAACCCCGCGAGGCCCGGGGTGCTGTCCCCGAACAGCTCGGACAGGTAGGAGGAACCGGTGGAGCTGGAGAGGCCCGAGACGAGCTGGGAGGTGCTGAGGCCCAGGAGCCCGGTGGCGGTGGAGGCGCCATCGGCCGTTCCGGCGGCCTGGAGGGCCTTGCCCTGGGTGTAGATGGCGGAGACCAGGGGGGCGTTGTTGGCCTGGCTCACCAGGGCCGAAAGGGGGTCGGCGCCGGAGGTTCCCTTGCTGTTGGAATAGGCCTGGGCGAGGACCTGGAACACCGCGTTGGCCCGGCCCGACGTGGCCAGGGTCGACTGGTAGCTGTAGGCGCCTAGCGCGGAGGTCACATCGGGAGTCATGGTCCACCTGGTCTGCTTATCGGCAGGCGGAGGCCGTTCCTGTAGCCCAAATCCGGCCTTTCTTGTGGGATCATCGGAGCCTGGAGAGCTCCATGCCCGAAGCCAAAGTGACGTACGCCGCCTCCGGCGTGGACATCAATCGCCAGGACGACGCCCTGGCTCGGATCAAGCCCCTGGTGAAGGCCACCCGGACCCCCGGGGTGCGCAGCGACCTGGGCCTCTTCGGGGGCCTCTACTCCGCGAAGTTCGAGGAGGGGGACCCCATCCTGGTCAGCTCCATGGACGGGGTGGGCACCAAGATGAAGGTGGCGCGCCTGGCGGGCACCTGGGACACCGTGGGCGCCGACCTGGTCAACCACTGCATCAACGACATCCTCGTGCAGGGCGCGCGGCCCCTCTTCTTCCTGGACTACGTGGCCGCCCAGCGCCTGGAGCCCGAGGTCATCGAGAAGATCGTGGGCGGCATGGCCGCGGCCTGCTCCCAGGGGGGGCTCGCCCTCATCGGCGGCGAGATGGCCGAGATGCCCGGCGTCTACGCCGAGGGCGAGGTGGACGTGGCCGGCACCATCGTCGGCGTGGTGGACGAGCCCCTGCTCCTGCCGCGCCTTTCCGCCATGGCCGCCGGGGACGTGCTCATCGGCCTCCGCTCCTCGGGGCTGCACACCAACGGCTACTCCCTGGCCCGGAAGGTGTGCTTCGAGGTGGCCGGACTCCAGGTCACGGACCTCCTGCCCGGCACGGACCGCACCGTGGGCGAGGCCCTCCTGGCCGTGCACCGCAGCTACCTCCGGCCCGTGCTGCCCCTGGTGCGCTCCCAGCGGCTCAAGGGCATGGCCCATATCACGGGCGGGGGTCTCACGGACAACCTTCCCCGCGTCCTCCCGTCCCACCTGGACGCGGCCATCGACACCTCCAGCTGGGAGATCCCGGCCCTGTTCCGGTTCCTCATGGACCGCGCGGGCCTGCCCCTGGAGGATGCCCGGCGGTCCTTCAACCTGGGCGTGGGCATGGTGCTCATCGCGTCCGCGGAAGAGGCCGCCGGGGTGCTCGAGGACCTGCGCGGCGCCGGGGAGGACCCCTGGGTGCTGGGCGAACTGGCGGCGGGAACCGGGAAGGTGACCTATCGCTGAAGCCGACCTCAAGCCCAGCGCCAAGCCCCGGGTGGACTCCCTGGACATCTTCCGGGGGCTCATGGCCTTCGCGGTGGCCATCTACCACTTCGCCAACTGGTACCCGGTGTTTTCCGCGGGCCAGTTCGCCGCGTACACCACCAAGAAGATCGGCGCCTACGGCGTGGAAGGCTTCTTCATCATCAGCGGGTTCTGCTTCTTCTACCTGTACGGCGCCGGCACCCTCTCCCCCGCGGGCCTGCGGGACTTCCACCTGAAGCGGTTCTTCCGCATCGCGCCGCTCTACTACCTGGCCGTGGCCGCCAACCTGGTTTTCGGCCTCCAGGCCGGGCCCCAGCACACCCTGCGCATGGTGGCCGAGAACGGCTCCTTCACCTTCGGCCTCATCCACCCCAACCACTCCCTGGTCACCGGGGGCTGGTCCATCGGCCTGGAGTACGTCTTCTACCTGGCCTTCCCCCTCTTGGCCTGGGCCGCCGCGCGGTGGAAGCCCTTCCTGGCCGTGGCCACCCTGGCCCTCCTGGCCCTATCGGCGCCCTGGACCTTCACCTGGGTTCCCCAGGCCTCCTACGCGGGCGACATGAAGTTCCACACCTACGTCCACGTGGCCAACCACGCCTTCCTCTTCCTCATGGGAGGGCTCATCGCCCAGGCCCGCCAGGCCTGGAAGGTCCGCCTCTCCACCCCGGTGTTCCTGGCGCTGTGCCTGGCCCTGGTCCTGGCCTTCACCCTGAAGCACCGCAACTTCTACGACGACTTCGAGATCATGGTGGGCTGGCCCCGCTACTACTTCTGCCTGGTGTGCATGGCGGGCGTGGCCGCGTTCGCCTTCTACGACTTCCCGGATTCCCCCGTGAAGACGGTGGGGAAGTTCCTGGGCGAGGTGAGCTATTCGGTGTACCTCCTCCATCCCCTCGTCCAGGAGGGCATGGTCCACGCGGTGCCGGGGGGCCTGGGGCCGTGGACGGGCTTCCTCCTGGGGCTGGGGCTGAGCCTCGGGCTTTCGGCCCTGACCTTCCGCTTTATCGAGAAGCCGATGATGGGGATGGGAAAGAGGCTGTGCGGGAGGGTGCCGGCGCTTTAGGGTGGCTGAACCTTCACGGAAAGGGTGTTTCGGAAGCTTTGGGTTAAAAAACCAGTACGCCGAGCACGCCGAGGCG
>MTLE01000571.1_pt2 | contig 24510 bp, 20 predicted proteins | sample 1982461 | NCBI WGS metagenome assembly MTLE01 (sample SAMN05712605, study PRJNA340218) | biofilm metagenome | isolation source: sample SPL anode biofilm adapted to -200 mV | place: USA | collected 2012-02-03
GCGCAGGTGCCCCCTTCGCCTGTGCGCCCGGCGTCTACCGCACGCCGGAACGCGAATCCTTCGCCCGCTTCATCGGCCCCCTGTATGTTCCGCTGCCGCCGGTCATCGTGGTGCGCCGGGCCAAAGAAGGCGAAAAATTCACCACCCTCGACAGCAAAGAGCGCACGTTGACGGCGGAAATGCTAGTCATTGCCGACGAGACCAAGCCGGTGGCACTCGCGGGTGTCATGGGCGGCCTGAACAGCGAAATCAAGGACACGACGCAAGATGTGCTGATCGAAAGCGCGTGCTTCAAACCGCAAGTCATCCGGCTGGCTTCGAAGAAGCTGGAGCTGCGTTCCGACGCGTCTTACCGGTTCGAACGCGGCAGCGACGTGGAGATTTGCGAATGGGCCAGCCGCCGCGCGGCGCAATTGATTTTAGAGACGGCCGGCGGGCAGGCCTCCACGGGAATCGTGGATGCCTATCCCAAGCGTTATGAGGCCAAGGAGATCACGTTGCGCTATGCGCGCACGGATCGCCTGCTGGGCATGGAACTTTCGGCGGAACAACAGAAAGAATTCCTCAGCCGCTTGGAATTGCAGCCGACCGGCGCGGGTGACGCTAACACGGGCACTTTCCGCATCCCGGCATTCCGTCCCGACCTCAAGGGCGAAATCGATTTAGTCGAGGAAGTGACGCGTTTGTACGGCGTGGATCGCATCCCCGCCAGCGTGCCGTGCAGCCAGCCGGGATCGAACCCGGCGGATGCCATTTTCGATCAGATGGCCGAAGCGCGCCGGTTGCTAACGGGTTGCGGCCTGCTGGAAATTCAAGGGCAGACACTGCTGCCGCAAACCGCCGCCAGCCATTTGGCCGATCGCCTGGTTTTCCTGCAAAATCCGTTGAGCAGCGACATGAACATCCTGCGGCCCAGCTTGCTGCCGGGCATGCTGGAAGTGATGCAGCGGAACCTCAATCAAAAGCAGCCGGATTTGGCGCTCTTTGAAATTGGCCGGGTGTTCCTGGCCACCGCGGGCGGGCCCAAGGAAGAGCGCCGTTTGGCGATCGCCATGACGGGCGCGCGCCAGCCGTTGTTCTGGAGTGGCGCCGAACGCGACGCCAAGTGCGACCTTTACGATTTGAAGGGCCTGCTGGATGAATTTTTCGCCCATATGGGCCTGCGCGGGATCACTTTCACACGCAACGCCGAACCTTCGGCGCTGTACGTGGAATCGGCGGCCATCACCTTGGGCAAGCAAACCCTGGGCGAGATCGGCCAGATCAACCCGGTGCTGGCCCGCAAGCTGGATTTGCGCGACGCGGTGGTAGTGGCCGAATTGAACCTCGACTTGCTGCTGGCCCGGCGCAATCCGGACAAATCCTTCAAACCGTTGCCGCAATACCCGGCCATTCGCCGCGACGTGGCCATGCTGGTGGAGGAATCCGTGACGCACGAAGCGGTGCTGGCCGCCGTCAAGCAAGCCAAGCCGCCGTTCCTGGAATCGGTGGAGTTATTCGACGTGTTCCGCGGCAAAAACATTCCAGCGGGTCAAAAGAGCCTCGCCTATGGGTTTACTTACCGTGGCACGGAGAAAACCTTAACCGATGCCGAAGCCACGGCCGCCCACGACAAAGTGGTTCGCCAGTTCAAGGAACAGTTGAAAGCGGCGATTCGCGAAAGTTGATCTCCCAACTCGCCGTTAAGGTCATAGGCTTTGTTGGCCAATGCTTTAGCGGCTTGCATTCTCAACCAGTCTGGGATACAAACTGGAGCCGAACCAGCCGCTGCCGTCATTTGCCGGCGTTTTACGCGCAAATGCAAATGGCACAGCGGTTGCTATTTACGCCTTATTCTCGACGTTGAATCGGGCTATCCTCGGGGCGGCATCGTCGGCGATTTCCCTCCCCCAGAACAAGGTCCACGGTTGCGGAATAAAACTAATTCCGCTAGCTTGGGGTTGCTATGACATTGACAGAACAAATTTTAGCCCGTGCTTCCGGCCGGCGCGAAGTGCAAGCTGGCGAAAACGTATGGGTCAGCGCCGATGTGCTCATGACGCATGATGTATGCGGGCCGGGCACTATTGGCGTGTTCAAGCGAGAATTTGGCGCCAACGCCAAGGTTTGGGACCCGCGCCGCGTGGTGATCATGCCGGATCACTACATTTTCACGGCGGATTCCAAATCGAACCGCAACGTGGATATTTTGCGTGAATTCGCCAAGGAACAGGGGCTGCCGTATTTCTACGATGTCATTGACGACCCCAACGGAAAATGGGTGTTCGACGCCGAAAAAGGGCCCATGAAACGCCAGTACGGCGACCGATATGCGGGCGTCTGCCACGCGGCCTTGCCGGAAAAAGGCCACACGCGGCCCGGGGAAGTGCTTTTCGGCACCGACTCGCACACCTGCATGGCGGGGGCGTTCAATGAATTTTCCACCGGCATCGGCAACACCGACGCGGGCTTTATCTTGGGCACCGGCAAATTGTTGCTCAAAGTCCCGGCCACCATGCATTTCCGTTTGGAAGGCAAACTCGCCCCAGGCGTCATGGCTAAAGACGTGATCTTGCACGTCATTGGCGAGATCGGCTTCGACGGGGCCACCTATCGGGCGATGCAATTCGACGGGCCCGGCGTGGCTAGCCTCTCGATGGACGATCGCATGACGATCGCGAACATGGCGATCGAGGCTGGTGGCAAGAACGGCATTTTTGAGTTCGACGGCCAAACCAAAGCCATGGTGGATGCCCGTTGCCTGCTCAACGGCACCAAGGCCACCTACAACCCGGTGGAACGTTCTAAAAACGAGAAGTTTATCTCCGAAATGGTGATTGACTTGGACAAGATTGAGCCGACCGTCGCGTGCCATCCCGATCCCGGCCAGCGCAAACTCGCCAAAACCATGGGCCACGTGCAATTAGACCGCGCCTATGTGGGCTCGTGCACCGGCGGCAAGACCAGCGATTTCATTGCGTTTGCGCAAGTGTTGCGGGGCAAGAAAGTCAAAATCGACACCTTTGGGGTGCCGGCCACCCCGGCGATCGCGCGCGACCTGCAAACCACGCGCTGGGGTGATAAAACCATTTGGGAGATTTTAACCGACGCCGGGGTGCGTTTAACCGAGAACCCCGGTTGCGCTGCTTGCTTGGGCGGCCCAGTGGATACCTTCGGGCGCATGAACGCCCCGCTCAAGTGCATCAGCGCCACCAACCGGAATTTCCCCGGGCGCATGGGGCACAAAGATTCACAAGTGTTTCTCGCCTCGCCAGCGACGGTGGCCGCCAGTGCTCTGACCGGCCATATTACCGATCCGCGCGAGTGCTAAATCCGCAAATTCGGCACTCCGGCCCAGGGGACAAACCGGGGTGCCTCAGTCTCCACGCCCATGGCCAAAGTATTAGTCATAGACGATGATGAGTTGTTTCGCCAGCTGGTGGTGTTTACCCTCCGCCAGCAAGGCCATGAAGTCATGGAGGCCTGCGACGGCGAGGAGGGTGTCCAAACCGCCACCAAGCTGCTGCCGGACTTGATCATTTGCGATATCGTGATGGGCCGCAAAGACGGCTACTCCGTGCTCGCCGACTTGCATAATAATCCGCAAACGGTCCTGATTCCTTTCATCTTGATGACGGGCCAAGGCGACAAGCTCAACGTGCGCCATGGCATGGCGTTGGGAGCGGACGACTTCTTGGCCAAACCTTTTTCCCCGGAAGAACTGGTGGCGGCGGTGGATGCCCGGTTGAACAAACACCGCTTGTTCCTGCAGCAAACGGAAAACAAGCTGGCGCACTTGCGGGATAACATCAGCATTTCCCTGCCGCATGAAATGTTGACTCCGTTGCAGGGCATTCTGGGCGCGGCGGAGATTATTTTAACCGACTCCGACAATTTGCCCTCGGAAGTGGTGGAAATGGCCCAGCAGATCATGGAGTCGGGCAACCGGCTCCATCGCACCATTCAGCATTTCCTGATCTTTGCGCAAATGGAATTGCTGGCGGCCAATCCGGATCAGATCAAGCAATTTGGCAAATCACCGCCGTTATCCATGGCCAACGCCATTGCCAAATTAAGCCTCTTCAGCGCTAAAACCGTCGCGCGGGAAGCGGATTTGGAAATTAATATGGCCGAAGGCACGGTGTGCATTGGCGAAGATTTGCTGGCCAATATTCTCAACGAAATCTTGGGCAACGCCTTTAAATTTTCCCGGCCGCAAACGCCCGTGAAGATCACCAGCCAAATTGAAGGCAGTTTTTATCGCATCGATGTCCAAGATGCGGGTTGCGGCATGAATCCGGAAGAATTGGCCCAAGTCGGCGCGTTCATGCAGTTCAAACGCCGCTTGATCGAACAGCAGGGTTCCGGCCTCGGATTAATCATTGCCCGGCGGTTGTGTGAATTCCACGGCGGCTCCCTCGAACTGCAGAGCGAGCCGGACCAAGGCACCCTGGCCATCATACGACTAGCTAGAGCGACAGCGGCTTAAACGGCTTTACGGGGGGCACCTCAAGCCCCTTTTAGACGGCATCCCCAGGCGCATCTTCGCGTCTCATTGAACATTTATTCCCGGGTTTGTGTCCCTTAAACAAGGGATTGTACCCCTGCGGGTAAGAGCGAAATAAAGCCGCTTTTTTTGCGTCCTTGCTTGACCCCACTTTGACGATCGGATATAAAAGCTCTAAGCACTGCTCAAAGGACTAAAAATCGGATTAACTCCCAAATACCATGTCACGAGCAATTAAGGAACCGATAGCAAAAGCCGTGGTTGAAACAATTTGGCACAAGGCCGCCACGGCAACCCCCCAAGAAGCGAGACACTGGCTCGAAGACCTTGTGCAAAAACAGCCCGCCTTAGATCACTATCTCTTTGCCGCTGATGAGCATTTTGCTCCCTCCGACAGCCGGGGATTGATCTTTTTAACGGGTTTTCTCATCTGGCAAACCATGTCGCATGGTTCCCGGATTCGCCGCCAAGTAACCGCCAAGGACCTGGAAACTGCCCAAAAATCCAATCGCGATTGGCTCTATGAATTGGAAGCCGGAGCGCATCTTACCCGCTGCGATCTGATCGAAAAATTATCGGATAACAGCCGTCAAAAACCGCTTTGGAAATCGGTGTTGCGCACTTTGATGGAGGAAAGCTCCATTGCCAACAATTTGCAGGACGCCAGCCGGCGTTTGGCCTTGCTGCATCTCAAAACGGTGCTGGATTGCCTCGACAACATTGTGGCCGAAGCCGAAGCCAAAGCCCAAGAATCGCATTCGACTCACGCCAAAGTGGCGGCCATGCCGTCCACCAAAGCTGCCAGCAACACGACCGCCGCCGCAATTTAAGCCTGTTTGCCAGGCGATTAGGACCGCCCGCCAAACATTCGCGGCGGCTTAACGCAAGAGCGTGCCTGCATTCAGCGCAAGGGCTTGGCAGCCACTACCGCCCACAGGCATTGCCAGGTCCGCACTCTTCTTCATTCCGTCTGTTGGAAATTCGCCCTCGTGGCCTGAATATTATCGCGCGTCAGGCGATAAAGAATCCATTCCTTCATGGGTTTGGCGCCTAAAGACTCATACACGCATTGGGCCCGGCGATTCCAGTCCAAGCAGGTCCATTCCATGCGCCCACAGTCACGTTCCTGGGCTAAACTGAGGCATTGCTTGAGAAAGCCAGTGCCGATCCCCAAACCCCGAAACTGGGGCAAGACAAAGATGTCTTCGATATAAATCGTCGGCCGGGCTTCGAAGGTGGAATAAGTTTCAAAGATAATTGCGTAGCCCACCGGATTGGGTTGGCCGGGCACCTCTGCCACCCAGGTCTCAAACCGCGGTTTGGGGCCAAAGCCATGCTCGAGCAAGCGCGCCTGGCCAGCGGCATCCGGCGGCGGCAAATGTTCAAACTCCGCCAAAGCGCAAATCAAATCGATAACGGCGGGGGCGTCCGCCGGCCGGGCGGGGCGCAAGTGAAAGCGGGAGGTGTTGGATTGGGGTTGTGAGGGATTAGGCGAATGTTCGGGGCCAGGGTTCATAATGGGGCGCGAATTTCATCCGAACCGCCATTCCACCGCAATCGCTTGGGCGCAATCGCCTAGGGATCCAGCCGAAACTGGCGGCTCGTGTACAACTCATCCGCCACTTGATAAAGGGCCTCGCAATCCTTTTCCAGCTCCAAATCCGCGGCGCTGGGCTGGGGATTTGGAACCGCTTCCGTTTTCCGGGGATCACCAGTGTAATACTCCACAGTCTTGCGCAAGCCCAAGGTGACCATGCGCTCATCCATGTAGAGGCCAATATCACGGTTATGATTTAGCGGCACCCGGCCTTTGCCGGGCGGTTGCTTCAACAAATCACGGCCGAAAAAGAGCGAGTCATAGGGCCGGCCAATCAATCCCAGCAAGGTCGGCGAAACATCCAGCGACGAACCCAGGGCATCCACGCGGGCCGCGTTGGTGACCACAGCCGGACCCACGATAATTAAGGGAATTTCATACGAGGCGATGGGCACCCGCTGGCTGCCATAAACGCGCGCCCCGTGATCCGCCACCACGGCGAACACCGTGTTGGTCCAAAACGCCTCTTTCCTCGCCGCCTTAAAAAACTGCCCCAAGGCGTAATCGGCGTATTTCACCGCGTGCTCCCGCTTGCGGGCGTAGGGATCTTCCGGAATGCGGCCAGCGGGGTAGGTGTACGGTTTATGATTGGATACGGTGAGAATGGTGCCGAGAAACGGTTTGCCGGAAGCGTTCAGCGCGCGGAATTCCTCGATGGCACGCGCCATCAAATCCTCATCCGACACGCCCCAGATGGTGGCAAACGCGGGTTTTTCAAAATGCTTTTGCTCCACGAAATTATCCCAGCCATTGTTAACGGCGTAGGGGCGCATGCTATCGAACACCCCGCGCCCGCCATACAAAAAGATTGAATCATAACCATCGCGTTTCAGCACCCGGGCGATGGTTTCCACGTTGCTGGACAAATCGCGCTTGACGATGGAATCCCCCGGCAACGAAGGAAATGACGAAAGCACCCCTTCCATGCCCCGCACGGTGCGATTGCCATTGGCGTACATTTGCGTGAATAACAGGCCTTCTTCGGCGGCCAATTTATCCATTTCCGGCGTTAAACTAGGTCCGGGACGCCCCAAGCAACCCCAGAATTCGGAGCCCAAGCTTTCCTCCAAAATGATGACGACATTCAATTTGGCCCGGTTGGTATCGCCCCCCACATGGCGGCGTATGGTGTTGCCGGACGCGGCATACTCCACTCCCGGTTCCTGCAACAATTGCCGCACCCGCTGGTAGGCTTCGTCTTTGGGCAAGGTGCGGTAAAACACGGAATAATCCAGATGATGCGTCCACGCCGCGGCGGCAAAAGATAAAACTCCGTTATTGGCAATTTCATTAACCAAACGATCTTCGCTGACTTTAGGGCCTTTAAGCGAAATGGTTTGCCCCAGAAAAAAACAAGCCGCGAGCAGCACAATCCAAAACGAAAAACGCTTGGAGAAACTCACGGGCCGGGTCCACATGCCACGAAACAGAACCGAACCCACGAAAATCCAGCCCAGGCCCAACAGCCCGCAAATGGCGACAATCAGTGGCACGGGGTAGGAGTCCCAAATATTGATAAATACTTCCTGGGGATAGAGCAGATAGTCCACAGCCACCGTGTTGAACCGCGAATGAAATTCCTCGAAAAAGAAATAGTCCGCGGCCAGGAAAAAGACTTCCCCCGCCCAAAAAACCAGCATAGCCCCCATTAGGAAAAACCGATGCCAAGTTTTGGCGAAGGTTTGGTTGCCAATGAGGAGAAACCAAGTTGCCAAGGGGACACAATAGATCAAACCGGCATAAAAATCTTGGTAAACCCCGCGGCCCAGGGCGATTAACATGTCGCGCCAGGGAGCGTGGCTCTCGGCGCCAAAATGCAACGCCAGCACGATGCGCAAAGCGGTCCAGGCCAGCATTAAAGTAAAGAACGAGAACCAAAGAAAACCATACCGCCCTCGCGCAACCACCGGGGGTGACGAGTTCCTTAAATAGGTTTCACTCATAGCTAACGGCTGCCCTTCAAAATGTGCCCCTTTGCTAGCGGAAAGTTCATTCAGTAATGCTTGGCTGTAACCTATACGCCACTACAATGTAGCCTCACCAGTGCTTGGACGCAACTGAGGCGATTCCGTTCAGCTAATTCCCCACCGCCGCGCAAAATCCACCCCGAACCCGCAGCGGGGCGCCAAATCGAGTGGTCCACAAGCATTTTATTCGCGCGGCCGAAAGCTGGATTTTCGGGCCATCTGTTCCCACAATTCCCGTTCATCCGCGCTGATTTTTTCGGGCATTTCGATGATGATGGTGATGAACAAGTTCCCATATTCACCGGGCTGCTCCAGGGGCAGTCCTTGCCCGGCCACCCGCAGGCGCTGGAGGTTTTGGGTGCCGGGCGCAATTCGCACCGATACCGGCCCACGTAGTGACGGGATAGACACCACCGTTCCCAAGGCTGCCTCCCAAGGGGCTAATGGCAACTCATAGTGCAAGTCGGCGCCTTCGGCCCGGAAATCGGGATGAGCGGCGTAACGCACCTTCAAGTACATGTCTCCGGGTTCGCCCCCCTCTTCACCATCCTCACCTTTACCTGGGATGCGTATGGTTTGACCTTCCCGCACTCCCGGGGGCACGCGAACTTTAAACCGGCGTTGTTCGGCCCGCCCCGTGCGAGGATTAACCCCACGATACGAAACCGTGCGCACCGAACCGGCCATGACCTCAGGGAGGGTCACTAAAATATCCCCCGTCACGTCCCGGCCAGGCTGGGGCACCGCGTCTTCAATCCCTTCCAAATCAGTGGCAAACGATCCAAAGCCCCCATTTTGGCCACGCTGGCCAAAGAGCTGTTCGAAAAAGTCGCTGAAACCGGTGCCGCCAAAATGAAACTCAAAATGCGGGCTATTTGGTGTCTGTCCCCGATTAGTTCCTTGCCACCCCGGCGGCGGCTCAAAGCCCGCCCCTTCCTGCCATTGGCTGCCCAACGCGTCGTATTTTTTCCGATTCTCGGGCTGGCCCAGAACTTCATAGGCCTCGTTGATTTCCTTAAACTTCTCCTCCGCGCCTTTTTTGTCCCGGGCAACGTCCGGATGATATTGGCGGGCCAGCTTGCGAAACGCCTTTTTGATTTCGTCGTCGCTCGCTGTCCGCGGCACCCCTAACACTTGGTAGTAATCTTTATATTCCACCGGCATGGCCAATTCCTTCCGGTTACGCACACTTCATTCCACCCAACTTCACCCAATGGCACCATTAACTGCCAGCGGGTTAGCAGCCATCTGCAACCCATATCCATGAACAGAATCCGTGCCGCTGATTATGGTGGGCGACATTCGATATAAGTGACTTAAAAACAATTCATTGCATATGACCCTCGGCTAAAGAAGACGCCCGAACGCGCCATAATGGCACACAAACTGAGCGTCTTTGGCGCGGGATAGGGCACCTGCCCTCCGGGTTGGGCTTGCGCTTGAGCGCTTCCTTGCCCACCATTTCTACGTGCCAGGGGGCACTTTGAGCATGTTGACATTATCTGAAGTTAGCAAAGCCTACGGGCCGAAGACGCTGTTTGAGAACGCCACGCTCCAGGTCAATCATAACGACCGGATCGGTGTGGTGGGCCCCAATGGCGCGGGCAAATCGACTCTCTTTTCCCTAATTTTGGGCGAAGAATCGCCCGACAGCGGGAAAATCCTTTTTGATCGCCGCTCCTCCGTGGGCTATTTGCCCCAGGAAAGTGAGCCCGCCGGAACGGAAACCGTCCTCGAGCTGGCGATCGCCATCACGCCCGAGATGGCGGAACTGCAACAAAAGCTCAAAGCTTGGGGCGACCATCCCGACGAACACGCGGTGGACTATAACACGGTGCACAGCCGATTCGAGGAACTGGGAGGTTACCAACTGGAGCCGCGCGCGAAGCAAATTCTCGCGGGGCTCGGATTTCGGGAAACCGACTACCAGCGTCCCGCGCGCGAAATGAGCGGCGGCTGGGTCATGCGCATTCGCCTGGCACGCCTGTTATTGCAGAGCCCGGATCTGTTGATGCTGGATGAACCGACGAATCACCTCGACCTCTCCGCGTTGCTCTGGTTCCAGTATTACTTGAAGAGCTACCCCGGCGCGATTCTGTTGATTTCGCACGATCGCGAGTTTTTGAACCAGATCGTCGATTCGGTGGTGGAACTGCGGCGGGGCCGTTTCCTGCGTTACAAGGGCAATTACGAGGATTACCTCCAGCAGCGCGAGGCCCAGGCGGTGCAATTGGAGGCGGCCTACAACAACCAGCAGCGTGAGATCGCGCATTTAATGGAGTTCGTGGACCGTTTCCGCGCCAAGAATACCAAGGCCACGCAAGCGCAGAGCAAATTGAAACAGATCGAGCGCATGGAAAAAATCGAGGCGCCCGAATCTGAAGCGCCCAAGCTGCAATTCAGCTTTCCCCAACCCGCGCGCAGCGGCTTGAAGGTGATTGCGCTCGAACAGGTGGACTTCGCCTATGGCGCGGTGCCCGTATATCGGGGCTTGGAATTTGAGGCGGAACGGGGTCAACGCATCGTGCTCGTCGGCCCCAATGGCGCCGGCAAATCCACGTTGCTCAAATTACTCGCGGGGGTGATCACGCCCCAAGCCGGGCAACGCGTCCTCGGCCATAACGTCAAGGAAGGCTACTATTCGCAATACCGGGTGGACATGTTGCATATGGACCGCACGGTGCTGGATGAAGGCTTGGATACGCCGCAGCGGATCACCGAAACCGGCGTGCGCACGGTGCTCGGCACATTTGGTTTTCGCGGGGACGACGTATTTAAATCGGTGAGCGTCCTCAGCGGTGGCGAGAAAAGCCGGCTAGCGTTGGTGAAATTGCTGCTAGACCCGCCCAATCTGCTTTTGATGGACGAACCGACCACGCACCTCGACATGGACGGCGTGGGCGCGTTGATCGACGCGTTGAAGGCTTACGAAGGCACGATCCTGTTCATCAGCCACGACGTTTATTTCATTCGCGCGCTAGCCACGACTGTGCTGCACGTCAACGCAGGCCAGTTGACTTGGTACAAAGGCGATTACCAGTATTATTTGGACAAAACCAACGCGGTATCCGAGCGCGAAGCGTTGACTTCCACCGGCCGCGAGCCCGAAACGTCGAAACCGGAGACCGAGGACCTTGCCGCCCGCGCCAAGGAGGAACGCCGCCAATTGGTCGCCCGCCAGGATGCCCGGGCCAAACAACGCCGCGTCCACCTGCAAACCGTGCGCCGCTTGGAGCAGGAAATCGCCGATATGGAGAAACGGCAGGCGGAATTGACGTCCGAATTGCAGTCACCAGAGACGTATCAAAATCCCACACGCATCAAGGAAATCAATACCGAGTTGGGGACGATTCACGACCAATTGCCGGCGTTGATGGCCGAATGGGAAGACGCGGCCACTAAGCTCGCGGAAGTGGAATCGATGGAAGTTTGAGTGATCGCGTTGGCGGCCGCCCGGCGATTATTTGTTAAATGGACGGACGCCGGGTTTAGCGGTTCTTTGCGCCCCTCGATTATCATTCGGGGGTGGGGTGTCCAAAATGCTTTTTTGCTCCTCGATGGCTTTTTCGTCCGTCATCACCACTGCTTTATCCAGCAATTTATCGAGCCACGCGTCGTACTTTTCCTCGAGCAAATTTTGGCGCACCTCGTCTTGAATTTCCTCAAAAGGAATGGCGCGGGCCGACCGTGAGCCCGGCTGGCGCACGTAGCGCTGGGCTCGGTTTTTCTCATAGTAATCGAGCACTTCATCCTCGGTTACGGCCAATTCAGCGCCGCTCAATGCCTGAATCAATTCGGCGTGGGTTTGGCCTTGGGAAAAAAAGTAAAAGTCCGCCTCCGAAAGCCGCTGGGGCCGGCGGTCTCCCGTTTTCGGCAGATCAGCGCGCCGGTTGTTTTCTTGCAGCAACAGTGCTTTTAATTCGGGATAAGTGCGAATGGCGTGAAGGCCTTGTTCCCGAGCCAGGATTTGTTCCATTTTAAATTTGAGGGCCCAGTCCAAAGCGTAGTCGCGCAGCTGTTCCCAGGGAGTGCGGCCATTGATCGGGGTGGTCCAAAAATTCGCCGGGTCCGGCACTTCTTCATTGGCCAGGATGTCTTGGGCCACAATGCGACGGCAGCGATCCAAGTGCCAGCGATATTCCCGCGCGCTAATCGAGGCGCCCTGGACGGAGGCCACCTGCACGTCCAAGAAGGAAGGCCCCGCCGCGGTGGGAGCGTCGGTCCTGACTGTGGGAGCCATGGCTTGCCGCGCGTTCGCGGGCCGGGTTGTGGAATTGGAGGCCGCGCAACCCGCAAGCCACAAGGCCAAAACACCGCAACTTAACCATTTTACCCAAGCGCCAGCCATTAACGGGCGCTTCCCGGTTTCAGGGAACTTCGAACGCAATTCGTGCTGGCATCCGTTATGCATTTTATGGCGAAAAACCCGTGGCGGCGAATTCGAGACAGTCACCAGTCTAAAATATCAACAAACCCAACGCCGGGGAAAAGTTTCCCCCCACAGAAAGGGATTCACCTTAAGCGGGCACTAAAGGCTCAGCAGGCTCGGGTGCCGCCGGGTATTCTCGGATGGGCTGGTAAAAAGTATCGCGCTGCGTGGGAATAAGCCCGGCCTCACGAATAGCTTTGCACATGGCTTCGATGGTTTGCTGTTGCGGCGTGGAGGCGCCGGCCATGTGGAAGATGCGCTCATCCATGATGGTGCCGTGCAAGTCATCCGCACCGTAGCTCAAGGCCACTTGCGCCAGCTTCAACCCCAAGCCGACCCAATACGCGGTGATATGATCGAAATTATCCAGGAAAATCCGGCTCACGGCCAAGGTGCGCAAGGAATCGAAACCCGTCGGAGCGTGGGGCGCGGGAATGCGGTTGTTTTCCGGTTGATACGCCAGCGGCACAAAACCCACGAAACCGTGCGTTTCATCCTGTAACTCGCGCAACCGGCGCAAATGATCGACCCGATCGGCCAGGGTCTCCACATGGCCATAAAGCATGGTGCACGTGCTGCGGCCGCCCATCTGGTGCCAGGCGCGATGCACCGCCAAATATTCCTCGGCGGATTCTTTGCCGCGGGCGATCGCCTGGCGCACGCTAGGCTGGAAAATTTCCGCCCCGCCTCCGGTGATGGCATCCAGCCCGGCGGCTTTAAGTTCGCGCAAGGTTTGTTCCACAGTGCGTTTGCCGATCCAGGCCAAATGAAGAATTTCGATGGCGGTGAAACATTTGAGCTGCAGCCGCGCATCCACCTGTTTCAAGGTCCGCAGCATGTCGACATAATAGGAGAACGGCAGCGTGGGGTGGAGTCCGCCCACGATGTGCAACTCCGTTATGCCCACCGCCAGCGCTTCCCGCGCCATGGCGGCCATTTCCTCTACCGTGTATTGGAAACCATCCGCGTCGCGCTTCTTGCGGGCAAAGGCGCAAAATTGGCAGCTTAAGATGCAGTAATTGGAATAATTGATGTAGCGGTTGACGATGAACGTGGCCTTGCGCCCGTTTTTGCGGCGGCAAGCCAGGGTGGCCAAAGCGCTCAACACATGGAGATCCTTGGATTCAAACAAACGCAGCGCGTCCGCTTCGCCAATGCGTTCGCCCGCGGCCACTTGTTCCGCCAAGCCTCGCCACTCACTTTGTTGCAGTATCCAGTTCATCGCCCAAACCGAAATCCGGGAAACACCACTTCCACCACGGTAATCGCCAAAAAGATCATGCTGATCATGGCGTTCAAGCGGAAAAAGGCGTTGTTAACCCAATTCAAACTGCGCCGCCGGGCCAGCCAATGCTCCAGCAACAGGCTGCACAGGATGATCAGCATGCCGGTCAAATATGTCACGCGAAAGCGCAAAAGCAACCCAAGCATGAACAACAGCCCCCACATCAGCATGTGAGCGAGGAACGCTGCCTTCAACGCATTGTCGGGCCCCCAAGCCACTACCAGCGAGTGCAACCCGTGCTTGCGGTCGAATTCATAATCTTGCAGCGCGTAAATGATATCAAAGCCTATGAGCCAAAACACCACCGCCACCGCCATGATCAGCGCCGGCCAGCCCAAGGTGCCGGTCACCGCAATCCACGCCCCGATGGGCGCCAGGCTTAATGCCACTCCCAAATAAACGTGCGTGTAATCGGTGAACCGTTTCGTCAGCGAATAAAAACACACCACGAACAATGCCACCGGTGAAAGATAGAAACAGGTCGGATTTAGGCCATAGGAACTGGCCACCAAACCAGCCGCGCTTAACACCCACAGGGTCCAAGCGCTCAATAAAGAAATCGCGCCCGTCGCCAAATGCCGCTGGGCGGTGCGGGGATTTTCGCGGTCAAACTTGCGGTCGACGATGCGGTTAAAGGCCATGGCGCAGGTGCGCGCGCACACCATCGCGCTCAAAATGAGCACGAACACGCGCCAGCCGGGCCAACCGCGTTGCGGACGCGCCGCCACCACCATCGCCGCCAGGGCAAACGGCAAGGCAAATACCGTGTGCGAGATTTTGACAAAATCCGCCCACTTCAAAAGCGTTTGAATGGGATTCAACATCACTTCAATCCTTCCGCCAGCGGCCCGGCCGCCTTGCGGGGCCTTGCAGTATGAATCGGGGTGGGGCCACAATCAACCGGGAATCGAATCGGCGAAAATTTGAGAAAACCCCATTCTATTCAGCCTCGGCACCCCAGCGGCTGCCGAGTTTATGTTCGACGCCCATGTGGTCTAGCACGCGCGCCACCACCGTGTCGACCACCGCTTCGACCGTTTGGGGCCGCGTGTAAAAGGAGGGATTGGCAGGCAAAATCAGCGCCCCCGCCGCCAGCAAGAGTTCCATGTTTTTCAGGTGAATCAAATGATACGGCGTTTCCCGGGGCACCAGGATCAACTTGCGCCGCTCTTTCAGCACGACATCGGCGGCGCGCAACAAGGCGTCGTCGCTGATGCCATGAGCTATCCGTCCCAAAGTGCCCATGGTGCAGGGGATGACCACCATTACGTCGACGGGGTTGGAGCCGCTGGCAAACGGGGCGTGCATGCTTTTAACGTTGTGCACGTGCGCGCCGTCGGGGATGCGATAGCCGCCGGGCAATTCTTCCCGCGCCACGACTTCTGCGTAGTGGCTTTGCATAACGTGCACCGCGTGGGCGCGCGGGTCCAATTGATCGAGCAGCCGTTGCGCGTAGAGCGCGCCACTGGCCCCGGTGATGGCGATTAATATTTTCAAAATGTTTCCTGGCTAGCTTAACTGCGGGTGCAAAGGCTGCCCACGCCAGTCTGGCAACCGTCATTATCATATCTCGGAATGGCCCCGCGCACAATGGGCACAAAATTAGCCCTGGTTTTTCCTGTTGCGGTCCGGCGGCGGGTGTGCGCTAAATAGTTGGTCCTCCGCGCCAATTTCGCGTATGCGCCTGGGGCAACATAGGAATAAACATGTTTTGGGATCAGGAAATTGAGACGCTGCCCCGGCCGGAACTGGAGCAGTTACAACTTAAAAGATTGCAGAAAACCGTTCGCCGGGTGGCCAGCCAATCGGACTATTACCGGCAAAAATTCGCGGACACAGGCGTTAAACCTTCGGCGATTAAAACCTTGGCCGACTTGCGCCGGCTGCCGTTCACAACCAGCGCGGATCTGCGGACCAACTATCCCTACGGCCTGCTGGTCAAAGGCAAGGAAAGCCCCATCCGCCTGCACACTTCCAGCGGCACCACCGGCAAACCTAAGGCCCTGTTTTTCTCCCGCAATGATATCGATCAATCCGCGGAAAATATCGCCCGCTGCCTGGTGATGGCTGGGCTGGGCCCGCAGGACGTCGTGCAAAACATGATGACCTACGGCATGTTCACTGGCGCGTTAGTGATGCACTACGGCGCGGAAAAAGTGGGCTCACTCGTCATCCCCGCCGGGCCGGGCAATTCGGAAAAACAACTGCTCTTGATGCAGGATTTCCGGACCACGGCCATTCACGTCACCCCCAGTTACGCCCTCTATTTCGCCGATTTTCTGGAAAAGAAAGGCATCGACCCGCGCAAGGATTTAGTCCTGCGCCTCGCGTTCATCGGCGCGGAGCCGTACACCGAGGAAACCCGCCGCAAGATTGAAGATGCCTTGGGCGTGCAGGTCTTCAACTGCTATGGACTTTCCGAAATGAACGGCCCGGGCGTGGCCTTCGAGTGCGCAGCCAAAGCGGGCATGCACTTGTGGGAAGACAACTTTTTGCTCGAAATCATCGATCCGCAAACCGGCGAGCCGCTGCCCGATGGCCAGACCGGCGAACTGGTGCTCACCACCCTCTGCCGCGAGGCCATGCCGATCTTGCGCTACCGCACGCGGGACATCACCGCCATTATCCCCGAGCCATGCCCCTGCGGCCGCACGCACCGGCGCTTGCAACGCATCACCGGGCGTTCGGACGACATGCTCATCATCCGCGGCGCCAACGTCTACCCGCAGCAAATCGAGCGCGTGCTCATGAGCATCCCCGGCCTGGGCCGCAATTACCTAATTGTACTCGAAGGGCTGGATGAAATGACCGTCAAAGTGGAAGTGTCCGACGCCAATTTCGACGGGCAAGTGGAGCATTTGGTGCGCCTGCAAAACCAGACCATGGAAAAACTCCGGGCCGAAATCATGGTCCGGCCCAAGGTCGAATTAGTTATGCCCGGCTCGCTGCCCGCCAGCGAAGGCAAAGCCAAACGGGTCATCGACAAACGTGTCCTCTAAACCCCGGAGCCAACTATGAGCGCCGTCAAATTAATCGCCGTTTTTTCGGAAAACAAACTGGGCCAGTTGGAGCGCGTCACCGAAGCGCTGGCCAGCGCCAAGATCAACATCCAGTGGATCACGATTGCCACCTCGGAAAAATTCGGAGTGATCAAGCTGCTGGTGGACCGTTGCGATGACGGGTTCCGATTGCTCAAGGAACGCGGCTTCACGGTCTCGCAAATCGAAGTCCTCGCGGTGGAAGTAAGGGACCAGCCCGGCGGCTTGCACCATGTGGCGCAGGCGTTGACCAGCAAATCGATCAACGTGCAAAACGCCTCCGGTTACGTTTCCAACAACCGCGCGGTGCTGCTGATTGAAGTGAACGACGTGGCCCAAGCCAAAGTGGCGGCCACGGCCGCCCAATTGCGGGTGCTCTCCGCCGCCGAAGCGGGCGGATCGCCGCAGTAGGTTTTCCCCGCTTATTCTAACCTCCCAACTTTGATGAGGCTGGGAGGTCGAAGCTTATTGCGATATCCGGAAAAATTCCGCGTTGCCGCTCAGGCTGCCCGACCACGAGTAACTTGTGGTATCCGACGTGAGATTGCTCTCGCGCACGTTCCAGTTCTTCAGGTCACTGCTGGATACGATGTTGAACTTCTGCCCGGCTGGCGCGCTCCATTGGAAATGGATTCCCTGGGAGCTAACGGTTGCGGCGCTGATTTTCACCTCCGCGGTGGCAGTTCGGGTGGCCACGAGAGTGCCTTTTACTTGCAGCGTCGTATCGCCATCCATCACTAGCTTCATGATAAAAGTAGTATCAATCGGAATGGTGAGGGTCTGCACCCCACCCGACGACATTAGCGTGGATTTGGTCGCCACTTTATTCGTGGAAAGGCTGCTTAGCTCCAACCCTCCCGAGGTAATATTCGGCACGCTGTAATCAAAGGCGGAATGGGAATTGGTCAAAAAACCGAACACCAGCGCGCTGGAATCAAACTCGCCATTGCTCTGGGTCAAGGCGGGGCTGGTCACATCGAACTGGGTATTGCGCAAGGCGGCGTTGGCCGTGAAAAAGAGCACGGTGGCTTTGGCCCCGAAGTTGCCCGGCGCGGAACCGGAACCTCCCCCCACCGCCGGCGCCCAAGTGCCATTCGTAAATAAAATCAACTGGCTGCCCCCGGGAAAAATCAAAAAGTTTTCCGCTTCTTGCAGTAATATGGTGCCGCCGATTTTGGTTGTGAGGCTCCCGGCAGCTTGTTCCTTGATGTCATAGCCCGCGACTTTGCCCGATAAAGTCAGCGTGCTTTGATTAGTATCTACCACAAATACCTCCGTGGCCGCCCATGTCGAAGGAGCGATAGCGGCTAGCATCAAAGCCAGGATAAGAAGAGTGTGTTGCATTGGCGTGTATCTAGTCATAGGCCCTTTACTCTACCATATTTGGGAGGTGAATTAAAACGTTTTTGATGACGGGACAACAAAAAACCGGCCCGTTGCGGAGCCGGTGTTACTTATTCAAATGTTGCCGAGGGGTTAACCCGCCGTATGCTTGCCGGGCACGGGCACTTCGGGGAACGGCACGGGGCCAAACTCGTATTTCTCCGGGCCCAAACGGCGGGTGGAGGCCAGCAGCGCATCCCATTCGACGACTTGGCCGCTGTACGCCGCTTCGCGCCCCATGATGCCCATCAAGGTGCTTTCGGCCACGGCGCGCGCTTCGTTGAGGGGCTTGCCCGCCCGGATGCTGTTGATTAAGTCCAAGTGCTCCTGGCGGTAATGATTGACGTCTTTGCCTTGGAATGACCAGCTTGGACCGTCCTTGGTCCAAATGCGTGTGCAGCAATTGCTGCCGCCCTTGGTGCCGACGACTTGTTCCTCCACGCGATCCCGGCAACCTTCCATCTGGCGGCACTGGCTTTGCATGCGCAGGCCGTTGGCAAACTCGAATTCGACGGCGAAATGATCGTAAATGTTGCCCTGCAACCGCTCGATGCGCGCCTGGCGGCCGCCCATGCCATAGGCCCGCACCGGGTGGCCGAGGACCCATTGCATGATGTCCAAGTTATGCACGTGCTGCTCGACAATGTGATCGCCGCCGGACCAAGTGAAATAGTTCCAGTTGCGCAATTGCCATTCCAGCTCGCTCCATTGCGGCTTGGGTTCGATCACCCAAATGGTGCCGCCGTTCCAATAGCAACTAGCGGAGATAATCTCGCCAATCGCACCGTCTTGGAGGCGCTGGATGCATTCGCGGTAGGCGTTGGAATGGCGGCGCTGGGTGCCCGCTACGATGCCCACGTTTTTCTGGGCGGCAATTTCACCGGCTTCCAACACCATGCGCACCCCCGGGGCATCCACGGCGCCGGGTTTCTCCATGAAGACGCTCTTGCCCGCCTCCACCGCGGCTTTGAGATGGATGGGATGGAAATGGGGCGGCGTGCCCAAGATCACATAATTGATTTCCCCCACGGCCAGCAATTTCTTGTAAGCGTCGAACCCGGTGAAGCACATTTCATCGGGAATGGGCATGTTCAAGTTCTTCAGATTTTTGCGGCAGTCTTCCAGCCGGTCTTTGAACACATCGGCCAAAGCGACGATTTTGACGTTTTTCTCGGTCACCTGGGCATTGGCGGCCACGTCTTCCGTGTGATAGCCCGATTTAGGGTAAATAACCTTCGTGGCCGCGCCGAGAGCATCCAAGGCGGCCCCCGTGCCGCGCCCGCCGCAACCAATGATGCCGATGCGCACTGGGTCGTCCGGCGCGGCATGCGCGGTGATAATAAACGGCGCCGCGCTGGCGGCGGCTAAAGTGGAAGTGCGCAAAAAGGGCAGGCGCGACGCTGGAGCCTGGCCACGATGATTCGGAGTATTCATGCGTGTGGTGTGTTGATTGGAGGGAAGTATGTTCAAATCCGCCATCCAATTGCCAGCAAAAAGCGGTCCGCCCGCGGCACGAATTAAAAAAGGCGAAGGGGTTAGCCTTCGCCTTGAAAGTGCATGCATCTCCTCGCGCAGAACGAGGCGGACTAGTGTTTAGCTCAACCCCTTCACCGACCAACCCTTGCGATAGGAACGGCGGACGAATTGGTTGGCATCTTTCACGTTGGTGAATTTCAGCTTGGCGGCGTTCCATTCGAGCAAGGTGTTCGGGAACCGCGTGGCCACGCTGCCGAGCAGCACCGCTTCGGTGAGCGGGCCGGCGTAATCGAAGTTGGCCGAAGCCTCGCCTTTGCCTAAGCAGGCGTCGACGAACTGGTGGTAATGGTTGGCCGACGGAATGCGGGGGATTTTGTAATCGTCGAATTTATCCTCGGGGAACAAGCGGGGCGCGCCGATGTGCGGCAAGAGCACGCAGCCGTTGGTGCCGATGAAGACGGAACCTTGGTCCGGCAAGGGCACTTTTTCCAGCAAGGCTTCCACTTCCTTGGGCGGGCGGGCGTCGCCATCGTACCAGGTGACTTTGACGGTGTTGCCCTCGGTGTAAGGCGTGCCGGGGAAGATGTATTCGATGACCGCGTTGATCGCCCAATTCCCCATCGCGGGCGCCGGGCCGAACGATTTGACCGAGATCGGCGCGGTAAGCGCCAATGCCTTGAACACCGGGTCGTAGATGTGGCAACCCATGTCACCAAACGTGCCGGTGCCGAAATCGAGGCGTTTGCGCCAGTTGCCCGGATGATAGTAATCCTTGATGAACGGCCGGGAGGCGGCCACGCCCAGCCAGAGGTCCCAGTTAAGGTCGGCGGGCACGGGGTCCTGGCGTTGGGGCGGGGCTTCCATATCGCCCCATTTCTTGCTGCTCCAGGTATGGACTTCTTTGATTTTGCCCACCGCCAGATCGCGCACGACTTGCACGGCTTGCCGGTATTCGGCGGCGGAGTGAATCTGGATGCCCATCTGGGTGACCAGCTTTTTCTTGCGGGCGACCAGTGTCAGCTGGCGCGACTCATAAATATCATGCGTCAAAGGTTTCTCGCCGTATACATGCTTGCCCAATTGCATGGCCGCCATGCCCATGGGAGCGTGCATGTGGTCTGGAGTGGAAACGTTGACGGAATCGAGGTCCTTCTCCTTGTCGAGCAATTCGCGGTAATCCTGGTAAATCCGGGCGTGCGGGAATTTTTCCTTGATCCATCGGGCACGGCTTAAATCGACGTCCGCCACCGCCACCAATTTGGCTTTGGGGTGGCTGGCGATTTCGCCGAGATCGGCCCCGGCTTGGCCGGAAGCGCCAAAGCTGGCGTGTAACAGGGTTCCGTTGGGAGAAGCGGCGAACAAATCCCGGGTAAAGAAAGGCGCCGCCAGGGAGGCTAGCCCCGCCACTTTCAAGAAGGAGCGGCGGCTGAGTGTTGTGTTTGTTTTCATATACGTGGGGCTAGCCTACCCCATGTCCAGTGGCGGGCAAAAGCATAAAATGGCGTCGCCCAAGCCTTTGCTGGCAGGCAGTTGCGGGGGATAAAACAAATGCTTGCCGCTCGGGCGGGCTGCCGCTTTACTTTGGGGGGCTAGACTGGAGTCCTTGAACCTCAAAACGCGTTGCGAACAAGTCAAGTTTTGCGAAGCCGAAAAAATAAATAGTTGGGTCCGAGGCTGTGCCTCGCTGGCCCTAGTCTGCCGTAAGACCATGAATCTTGAATTGTTGACCCAAGCCAAGGCGCTCGGCTTCTCCGATCGCCAAATCGCTCATTTAACTGGCCAAACCGAAGACGCCGTCCGCGCGTTTCGCAAAAAGAACGGCCTGGTGCCCAGTTACCGGCTGGTAGATACCTGCGCCGCCGAGTTTGAGGCTTATACCCCTTATTATTACTCCACTTACGATCGCGGGGATAACGAATCGCGCCTGTCGGATAAGAAGAAAGTCATGATCTTGGGCGGCGGCCCCAACCGTATCGGGCAAGGCATTGAGTTCGACTACTGCTGCGTGCATGCGGCATTCGCACTCAAGGAGTTAGGAATCGAAACCTTGATGGTGAATTCCAACCCGGAAACCGTCTCCACCGACTACGACACTAGTGATAAGCTCTATTTCGAACCTCTTACCTTGGAAGATGTTCTGCATATTTACGAGCGCGAAGGCTGCTGGGGCGCAATCGCGCAATTCGGTGGCCAGACGCCGTTGAACCTGGCCCTGGGTTTGCAGAAAAACGGGGTCAACATCATCGGCACCTCGCCTCAAAGCATCGAAATCGCTGAAGACCGCAAACTCTTCGCGGCGATGCTCCGCCAATTGGATATCCCGCAGCCTCCCAATGGTTTAGCCACCAATGAGGCCGAAGCTTTAGCCGCCGCGCGCCAATTGGGTTACCCGGTGCTGGTCCGGCCCTCCTTTGTGCTGGGTGGGCGCGCCATGCAGATTGTTTACTCCGACCACGAACTGGCGCACTATATGCGTTATGCGGTGGAGGCTTCACCGGAACGGCCGGTCTTGATCGATAAATTCTTGGAAGACGCCACGGAAGTCGATGTCGACTGTATCGCGGACGTCGGCTTGTTCTCCGATCCGCGCCAAGGCACCGTCGTGATCGGCGGGATGCTGGAGCATATTGAGTTCGCCGGAGTGCACTCGGGCGACGCGGCGATGGTGTTGCCGGCGGCGACTTTGACGCCGGAAGTCGTAGATACCATGCGCAAATACACCGACGCCATGGCGCGCGAATTGAAGGTCGCCGGGTTGATGAATGTGCAATACGCCGTGAAAGATGGCATCGTGTACGTGCTCGAAGTCAATCCCCGCGCCTCCCGCACCGTGCCCTTCGTGAGCAAAGCGATCGGCCAACCTCTGGCCAAGCTGGCCGCCAAAGTCATGGCTGGCAAAACCCTGGCGGAATTGGGCTTCACCCAAGAAATCACGCCAGCTTACCACGCGGTTAAAGAATCGGTGTTTCCGTTCAACCGGTTCCATGGACAAGATATTTTGCTCTCCCCGGAAATGCGCTCCACCGGTGAAGTCATGGGGTTGGACGCCGATCCCGGCATCGCTTACGCCAAGTCGCAAATGGCGGCGGGCGGGCCGTTGCCGCTAAAGGGCAGCGTATTCATCAGCGTGAGTGACGCCGACAAAAAGTATGTGGCCCCGGTGGCGCAGGAATTGGTCAATTTAGGCTTCGAAATTATTTCCACGGGAGGGACCGCGGCGGTGCTCGAAAAAGCCGGTTTGAAAGTGCGCCGCATCTTCAAAATTGTCGAAGGCCGCCCGAACGCCATCGATTTATTGAAAAACCGCGAAATCCAGCTGGTGATCAATACCCCCTCGGGCCAGATTCCGCGCGCGGATGAAGTGAAAATCCGGACCACGGCGGTTTATACGGGCACCCCAATCATGACGACCCTCAGCGGCGCCAAAGCGGCGGCCCGGGGCATCGCAGCGTTGCACCGCAGCGGTTATTCGGTGAAGACGCTGCAAGAATATCACAAGCTGTAATTCCGGCGGCGGGAGGAATCGCAGGCTGCTGGATTGGTGGCCGAGGCTTCGCTGCCTTTTGGGGCGGCGCAGGTTAAAGCTTTAATCATTTATGGCAGAACCCGCTCCTCAAGGTAAAAATGCAAGCTATGGGACCGCCCTGATCACCGGCGGTTCGCGCGGAATCGGGCGCGGTATTGCGCTGGAATTGGCGGGTGCCGGTTGGAATTTGATCCTCAACTACGCGGGCAACCGTGCGGCGGCAGAGCAAACGGCCGCTGATTGCCAATCCCGGGCTCTTGAAGCCGGCCACACCATTCGCACGGCCATCTTCCAAGCGGATATCAGCCAGGAATCAGATCGCCAGCACTTGGTAGAGTTTGCCCGTGAGCAATGCGCGCGACTCGACTTGCTGGTAAACAACGCGGGCGTGGCCCCGGAAACGCGGGCGGATTTGTTGGAAACGAGCGAAGCCAGCTTCGACCGGCTCATGGCCATCAATGTCAAAGGCCCCTTCTTCCTCACGCAACTCGTCGCGCGCTGGATGGTTAACCAGTGCCAGGAAGCTGCCGCCAAGTTGCCAGCATACACGCCGCAAATTGTCACTATTTCCTCCATCAGCGCTTACACGGCTTCCGTAAATCGCGGCGAATATTGCGTCGCCAAAGCGGCGCTTTCCATGCTTACCCCGTTGTTTGCCACGCGCTTGGCGGAGCATGGCATCCGGGTTTATGAAATCCGGCCCGGCATTATCGCCACGGATATGACCGGTCCGGTGAAGGCCAAATACGATCAACTCATCAACGATGGCCTGACTCCCATTAAACGCTGGGGCTTGCCCGCGGATATTGGCAAAGCCGTTCTAGCGATTGGCCAAGGCCTGTTGCCATTTAGCACGGGTGAAGTCATCAATGTGGATGGCGGCTTCCATCTGCGCCGACTTTAACCCGCGCGTTTAGGCTCCGCTGAATGCCGCGAAAATCATTCGCGCTAACCGCTTGCCCATAATTGCGCAACTATGTTAGCATTGCCCCATTCACCAATATAAGCGCGAACGGCGGCAAAATACTATGAGCACACAAACCAACATTCCTTCGGTCCGGGCAGGCGTCATTGGCACGGGTTTTATTGGCCCGGTGCACGTCGAGGCCCTGCGGCGGCTGGGCGTAACCGTGGCCGCCATTTGCGATGTGGGCAATCTGGCCGAAGCGGCCGCCCAACGGCTGGCGATTCCCCAAGCCTACGCGGATTACCGCCAAATGCTGGCGGACGCCTCGCTCGATGTCGTGCACATCACCACGCCGAACCGGTTCCATTGTGAAATGGCGCTGGCCGCGCTGGCGGCGGGCAAACATGTGATTTGCG
>MTLE01003060.1_pt1 | contig 24460 bp, 13 predicted proteins | sample 1982461 | NCBI WGS metagenome assembly MTLE01 (sample SAMN05712605, study PRJNA340218) | biofilm metagenome | isolation source: sample SPL anode biofilm adapted to -200 mV | place: USA | collected 2012-02-03
TTCCAGAGCTTGCATAAAAGGCAGTTAATGTTTTATAAACATTAATATCAATACCATTCGTACCAGAGACATACCTGCTAGTTGCAGGATTACCATCTGCATGTACACTTGCGATACATAAAATTAAAGCAATAAAAGTAATGAGTTTTTTCATTTTTTTTTGATTTTAATTGATTAGAATAAATTATTTGGTTGTTTGTTTTTTTACTAAAATATAGTTCAATAAGATGTTTGCATCTTCTTTCCTCTTAGTTTTTAAGTAAAATCTAATATATTGATTTCCAACAGGTATTGATAATGATAAGCGTTTATCTGCTACCGCTGCATTATTTGTAGGCACATTATTTGAAAATTCTTTAATAGTCACGACATCAATGCTGAAGAACGATCGCTGGGCAAGTCAACTGTAACAGTAAAACCTGTCTGAGGAATGAGTATTATACTATTTACATTGGTAACATCAAAATCGGCTGCAACAATTGCGTATATTTTCTCTGTAAATGAAGTAGAATTCCCTGAATCGTCAATATTTTGTAAACAATTTTGTATAAATAATCTGTTTACACTATATGTATAAGTCGAAAGAAACTGTTGAGTACCTTCGGCATGCAAATTTAATTGGTAGAAGAACACTGAAATAATTGAAAGTAGAAGTAGTTTTTTCATAATGTTTTTTTATATATTATTTGATCAAATACACCCTACAAAGGTAATAAGCGCATTTATAAACATATTTATTCATGAATATCAAAATATTATTCTTAGATTCAAATATCTTGCAATATCGTACTTTCGGAATCAAATAATAACTTTATGGGTTTGAACTTGGGACCCATTTATTACTTGCAATAAATAAATTCCACTTTTAATGTTATTTAAATTGATGTGAGTTTTCTTGCTTTCAATTTTTGTTAGACCTATACAAGTGCCATTAATGGAATATAGTCGAGCAATGGCTCCAGTTTTAATTTCACAATCGAAAATTAATTCAATTAATTTTGATTCAGAATCTGATAATATTGAAATGTATGAGTTTGAATTAGTGGGATTATCTAATTCAGTCGTATTAAATGTAGCTGTTTTATTCGCCCAGTTATAAGTCAAAAATCTTCCATTAATATTAAATGTCCACAGGTCAGAACCTTGTTGCTGTAAACTAACATTTACCGGGATTTGGTTTTTATCGGACCAACTAAAAGAAATTGCATTTTTCCACGAATTGGTTGTCTTTTTTAAATCCAACGTACAATTTGTATAAGCAACGCTTACCCCATCACGGGCGGTAGGGCTTCTATCTGAAAAATCAATAGTAACACCGGTTTTAGTGAGTATATTGATTGCAAGGTCAGTAAAATCACCTTTTACCTTATATGTATTATTTATAGCCACAACACTGTCTTTCGTTTGTTCTGCATGAAAAAGCAATTCAAAGTTATGGTTTGCCAGACTTTGTATATTATCCAAGACAAGTGCAATATTTTGTGATTTCAAGTAAATTAAAGTTCGTTGGTAATTACTTACATCAGAATAACTCTTTGTGGCATCACCAACCATTAAATCAAATTCTGAATTTGATTCTACTTTAATCATGCTTGGGAATAGTTTGTCGGTAAATTGTTTCGAAGAGTTCCACCATGTTTGAGTGTATGCTTGATCTAACTGCCCTTTAGTATCGACTAATAAAGTGTTCTCATATTGCGTTCTTCGTTGAATATACCCTCCATTTCGGATTAAGAATTCACCGTTACTAAATATACTAAAACTGTTTGCATTCGGATGACTGTGTCCTGTTCCAGCATCAAATGCATAGTTTTGAACAAACTGTTTTCCTAAAGCGGGACCACAAGTAAATGAAATTACAGATTTATTATTTTCCCATGAATCTCTTGAGGTTACAACTCCATAGTTGTCGAAGTAGTGCAATGTCGGTAGGTTTGTCAAAGGGATTGAAGCAACTGATGGATCATATCTGAATAAGTTTAATGCTACCGGATCATATTTATCATTATTTATATTTTTTTCATCTGCCATGTCAGCCTGTCGTTGAGCATAACCATCCCTTTTTTCTTTAGCAATACCTCTCAATAAATAATTGGGGCCATTCCATAAGTATCTAGGTGCATCACCAATATCAAAACTCAATAAAGAATAATAAACCCAATAACTATATGGTAAAGCTGTGTAAATCTGATACAAAGAGTTGTTACTCCACCATGTCGAATCGTAAAAATTATATGATAGCAGAGTCTTTGATAAATCAAAAAAAAACATTTGGTATTCTTGAGAATAGCCACCATAGCCTGGACCTTCTGCATATGCACCATCTGATCCCTGAACACTGTCAGCAAAAATAAATTTTTGCATCACAAGATTAATCCAGTTTTTTGTATCAAAACATTCATAAAAAGCCAGAGCAGCAGTGCCAAGCCCAGAAAGTCTACTGTATAACTGATTCGACAAATAATATTTAGTATCTGCTATAGAAGAATTATTTAACCAAGTATAAAGAAGATTTCCTTTCGAATTGACAAATGTAATCAGATTAGACTTTACTGTAGAATTCATATCTTCAAAACACCAATCATAAAAAATTGCCAAACCTAACAAATGGTGTCCTGGTTCTAATTCAGGATCTGAATAATATGTATTTGGAGCAGTCATAAGGTATGTAGCGTAACTTTCCGCTCTACTTAGATATGTTGAGTTACCAGACAATTTATATGCAATAGATAAATTCAATAACCGTTCTCCCCAAAACCGTAAGTCGGTTCCAATGGCAACAGGAGTTGTTGGTGCTGAACCATATTTGTTCACGACACTAATTAGTTTATCATACAAAGATTTATACTTACCTGTTGCTATTTGTACCTTAAGTTGATCAATACCTACTTGGTCCAAAAAAAGCCGAGGGTGGATATTTTTCTTGCTTTCGACAACAGTAGTTGTGTAGGTAGTTTGTGCACATGCGAATTTGATACTTATGAATGACAAGAGTAAAATAAAAAAGATATAATTAAGAGTTCTTTTCATAGGGAGTCATGTTTCTTGATAAATAATTAACAAATTAAATATATTATTTAGGATGGTAAATCAAATACAGCCTCAGTACTTTTAATTTGTACCATTTTTTGTGTCAAAATAGTTTTATGTAACGAGATACTGAAGTTATTTGGATCTTAGATTTGAAGTGTAATCCTCAACTTTCAACTCTCGTAATCCTTTGTTGAAAGTTTTTGTCATTAATGTGGCTCCATGTTCATTAAAATGTGTTATTTCATTAATTCCATTTAAAAAATTTCTATTCACTTCAGGCTTAAGTATTACAAACATACCTTCCGAGCCCTTTTCTCCGTAATTCTGAATAATATCTTCCCTCTTTCTTCCATATCTATGAACAACATCAGAATATACTTGGAGTGTTTTAACAAACCTTCCATCTATAAACTTCCTAGCAGATACCGAGGTACATAAAATCGGAATACCACCCTTCTCTTTAACATCATTGAGGAATTTCCTGAAATTTTGTTCATATTCTTCTGGAGAAGTATATCTATCTGGTTTTTCTGCAGCATAGTTATGACCGAACTCAATAACAACACAATCATATAAGTTCAAGTCAAGCAACAACTTACTCTAAATACAAACTGTAACGAATAATTTTGTGCTTGTGCCAGACTCAGCATAATTTTTAATATTTACATTAGAATTAAAAAAGTTGAAATCATCTAACCTTAACAGCGATAAGGAAATGGCACATCAATTTAGTCCTAACCTTTTGAGTTTGTAATTAGCTTTGAAGGTGGTTGATTAGTCATTGTGGAATCACCTGTCATGAGAGGTCGCACATTTTTTTTTGCAGGAGTAAAAGCGCAAAGAACAATAATCAACAATGAAAATATAATTTTTTCATGTTGTTATTTATTTTCAAGCTTATCTTTTTCAATTATTTTAATATTGTCATAAACAACCGCATGAAATGCATTGAGATTAAAATCTGAATTCTGATATAACCCCTGTTGCTCACGAATATTATAGCTTAGAGGTTCAATTTCACTTTCAGGTTTTCCTTCCAAAGTATAGCCAATTTGTCCTTCGTAAATCCACCACAATTCTTTATTATTTGGATTTTCGTCAATTTTATTTTCACTCATCCATATCTTACAATAACTATTGTTTGTGCCAGGGTTAATTCGCCACTCGTACCGAAAATGATACCATTTTCCTAATTGAATGATTTTCTCACTTGTTTTAGATCTTTTGATTATACCTCCCTTAAAGGTTCCGTACAAAAACTCAGTGAAGATAACATTGTTCGTTCCCGGTTTTAATAATAATGCCATAGGTGGTGATTCCGGGGAACTTTGATGCCATTGACGAAGGCAACACCATGGGGAACCTCCATTCTTCCGTTGTAAAGTGACAGGCGTGAAGTTTGAGTGGAGTTTAAGACTAAATTCGGAGACATACACTTTACCGAAATCGGCCACAAATAAATAATGTTCAGCCCGTGCTTTATGGTCACCTTCTTTTTGAGCTCCCAAAGTATATTGGATTGCATTACCTGAACCCAATACACCTGAAGAAACAACAGATAGTATTGAAGTTGGAGTCAAACTATTGCCTTCCGATCTAAAACGTGGCAGCACTCCAGACCCCTGATTTACTGATTTATAACCATTATCTTGAATATTGTAATTTTTATCAATTTTTAAATCACTGCTATCAAAATTCCAATGAAGAATAATAGAATCTTTTTTTTGATTTGTCTGGCAAAATATTAATCCACTGCAAAACAATAGAGATATTATAAATGATTTTTTCTTATTCATCAGTTATTTTCTTTTATAGGAATTTAATATACTATTATGACTGTATTTACTAGAATATTATATTTCATACTCTTACTTTTTAAAAGCATAGATACAGTTTGAAAGCAAAGATCCACCGTTTTTGTCGATTGGGATGAAATATCTTTATTCACCCCAACCGATTATTAGAAAAATTAAATTGATATTTATATTACCAACCAGGATTGTTTACGCCATTGAGGGCTTTATTTACAGACATTTCTGATAATGGAATTGGATATAAAACATTCTTCGTATCAAAGTTCAAATATGTTTGTTCTGCTAAAGGTAGTCCTGGCCAATAACTTTGAGCAGGTGCTAAATCCACAGAAGGAGTATTTTCAATAATTGTTTGCATCTTTTTCATTTGTTCATAAAAAATTCCCCAGCGCTGTAAATCCATTTTTCGAATAGCTTCAAACGCAAATTCTCGAAGTCGCTCATCTTTTATGTATGAGAAAAACTCATCTTTCGATGCAAACGATTTATCAATTGAAGGATTAGGCACTAATGGATCTACACCAAATGCACGACGTCTAACCATATTTACGTATTCAACGGCATCTGGTTTTGGCCCATTAAGTTCATTGTCTGCTTCTGCATACATTAATAAAACATCAGAATATCTAAGTAATGGCCAATTTGTTGAATTTCCCCATTTGTAGAGAGGGAAATTTATTTCATATTCTCTACGATATTTTCCAACGAATCTGAATTTATAATTTGTTTTTTCCGGTACAACGGTTAATGTATTCCAACTTTTATAGGTATAATCCAGCATAGTCCAATCACGACGTAAGTCTCCCGTTTCATATGCATCGTAAAGGTAAGATGTACTTAAAATATAGGCAGAACTTACTGCAGAAAATACCCCTTTCCCATATTGCCCTTGAGTTCCGATGTAATTAGCTGTATTTGATGAAGGAAAGCTTGTTCTTTGTCCGAAGTAACTTGGAAAAACAGCACACCGATAATTATTGTCATAGGTATTACCATAAAAACCAACCTCAAATATTGATTCCTTGGTATTATATTTATCTTGCATAAGATTAATAAAAATATCCTGATAAGAAAGACTCAAAGCATGTTTTCCACCAGTAATAACTTTTAATGCATAATTACGAGCTTCAGTGTAGTACGACCTATCACCAGTGCGTCCAGCTGCAAATAAACATACTCGTGCTAATATCCCTTGTACTGCAGATTTAGTAACCCTTTCTGCATATCCTAATTTATCAATATCCAACACCATAGTTTCAGACTCTTTCATATCTTTTACGATCTGCGCATAAAGGTCAACTTCAGGTGTACGAGGAATATTCAGATTATTAAGATCCTTTGTTGATTTTAATCTCATTGGAACAGAACCCCAATATGTTGCTATTACAAAATGATAATAAGCTCTCATAAAAAGTGCTTCACCTTTTAATGTCGTTTTAATAGAATCAGAGCAATTAGCCTGATCAGCATATTCCAGAAATTCGTTTGCTCTATCTATACCCTTATACAAACTTTGCCATACCCATGCGAGATCACCAGCTCCCGCATCATTTTTATATGTCATTATATCAAATGAAGCTGTTGATGAAGTATTTTTAAAAAATCCTTCATCAGTACCAAGTGGAAACTGAGATGAAAGATAACGCGTATACATGCTCAGTCCTGTATTATAGACAGTAGCAATAGCATGATTTAAATCATCTTCGTTAGAATAATAGTTTGTTGGAGATGTGAAATCTTTCGGTTTTATGTCAAGAAAATCGCTGCATGAGAACAATGTAGTCGTCAATATTATAAATGTTACTATTTTTTTCATTGTATTATTTTTTACTTTGTTTTAAATTAAAATTTAGCATTTACACCGAATGAAATCGTTTTACTTCGAGGATAAGCCGCATAATCAAATCCAGGAGTTAATGCCGAGTTGTTAATCGAAACTTCAGGATCTATTCCGCTATATTTTGTCCATGTAAAAAGATTTTGAGTCGCACAATATAAATGTAGGTCATTTATACCTATAGTTTTAAGTAATGATTTTGGTAAAGAGTAACCGAATTGTAAAGTTTTTAAACGGAGGTATGATCCATCTTCAATAGTACGAGTAGAGTAAACATTTGGACCATTTCCTCCTGGTGTATAATTAGTGTATTGAGGTGTCTCTGGAGTCCATCTTTTAGCATAAGATGCAAATTGATTTAAATCGCTTCTATATGTCCCTTCGAACAACATTCTATTGGCATTATATAATTGATTTCCTACCGAAAATTGAAAGAAAATACTCAAGTCAAACCCTTTATAAGTAAAATTATTTGTAAAACCACCAACAAAATCAGGATTAGGGTTACCAATAACCCCCAAATCTTTGTCGTCTATATGTTTATCGTCGTTTAAATCCTTATACTTTATATATCCTGGTTTTATTATACTTCTTGAATTTCCGTTATCAGTAACCTCAGTTTTAAGCGTATAAGTTCTTCTATTGTAAGGTATAGCAGGGTCATTGTCGGGCAATTTATCTGTTGAAACAGTTGAATTATCAACCCAGTTAAAATCATTTATTTGATATACACCGTCCCATTGATAACCATAGAACTGTGCAATAGGTTTCCCTACCTCTGCAATATACAAAGGTGTTGAATTATAATTCTGATTCCATTGCATGTTGGAAAGCATAAAAGATTGTCCATCACTTAAACTTACTATTTTATTTCTATTCCATGATATGTTGAAATTCGATTGCCATGTAAAATCTCCTTTAGCAATATTCACTGTGTTTAAAGTAATTTCCAACCCTGAATTTTGGACTTCTCCGACATTCATTCTAGCAGATGTATAACCACTTGATGGAGCTATGTTGGCGTTCAGTAAAAGGTCTGTTGTATTTTTCTTGTAATAATCTGCAGTAATAGATATTCTTTGTTTGAAAAGACTAAGATCTAATCCGATATTAGAAGATTTTGTGGTTTCCCATTTCAAATTTTCATTACCAATTGAAGTAGTTGTAGCACCTTGTTGATAAGTATTCCCGTATGAATATCCAGATATAGTACTCAAAGCCAATGCTGAATAATAGTCGTAACTACCTACACGATTATTTCCAATTTCACCGTAACCGCCTCGAACTTTTGCATCTGAGATAAATTTTAAAGATTTCATGAATTTTTCTTCAGACAATCTCCATGATAATGATACTGATGGGAAATAACCCCAACGATTCATTTCTGGAAACTTAGATGATCCATCTGCACGAAAAGAAGCAGTTGCATAGTATCTCTTTTTATAATCATAATTTAATCTTCCCAAATATGACATTATCGTATTTTCATCAAATCTTGTATCCAATGGCTGAGCTTCTCCTTGTTTAAGACCATAGACATTTAGCTCTTCTAATGGTAAATGCCAAGCTTCGCCGCCAAAAACTTGATTAGTATATTTTTGATTGGTAAAACCAATCAGACCATTAATGGAGTGAACTTTATTAAAAGTTCGATTATAACTTAAAGTATTTTCGTTTAATGTAGTTTGAGATTGATACCAACGTTGTGAACCGTTAACACCTCTTATGATACCTCCAACAGTGAGTGATTGAGGAGATTGACTATTATAGAAGTACTCATTTCGGTTATCATTTCTATTAATTCCCGCAGTAACACGCAATTTCAAGTATTTATTAAAGGAATATTCTCCATAAAGATTCCCTAAAATGTTACTTTGATAGATATTTCTAGTTTGATTATTAATATATGCTAAGGGATTAAATGCCAGAATAGTACTTGTCTCATTAGAACCATAATCAATTGCATCATTTAAAAACTGATCCATATCTACATTTCCACTTACAGGGCGAAATCCATATACATTATAAAGCAGTCCGAAAGAAGGATCTTTCCCTGAAGTATCATCAAATCGAGAAGCTGTACCATAGGTTTTTGTTTGGCTATAACTTAGAGTAACCCCAACTTTAAGTTTGTCATTTACAATTTGGTCTAGCCTTAACCTTCCTTGCAATCTATTAAAACCAGATTTAACAATTATACCTTGTTGATCTAAATAGTTTAAGGACATTGAATATTTTGTAGCTTTAGTTCCTCCTATAAGTGATAAACTGTGATTGTGCATTGGTGCAGTTTGTAGGACCTCATTCTGCCAATCAACGCCCGCTATATTTTTATAATCATCAATAGTCATTGTGGGCACTCCGGAAGCATCAGGTTTTAGGTATGAGAGAGAATATGAAGTACCGCTTGCAGTTATCGGATTCAGGTCAAATTGTAATTTCACAAACTCGTATGGTGAAAGCAATTCCATTCTTTTTATTTCTTTTCCATATCCAATTGATCCATCGTAACTTATTTGTGGGCGTCCTTCTTTCCCACTTTTTGTAGTTATAAGTATTACTCCATTTGCACCTCTTGCCCCATAAATTGCAGTAGAAGACGCATCTTTCAATACATCAATTGTTTCTATGTCAGATGTATTAAGCGTATTAGCATTGAAGTCTTCTATCGGGAATCCGTCAATTACATAAAGAGGTGCATTACTTTGTGTTATTGAATTTTGTCCTCGGATTACAATATTCATTATACCGCCGGGATCACCTTCTGAAGAAGTAACATTCACTCCCGCAATACGACCGGCTAACGCTTGTTCAAAAGATGTTACAGGTGCTTTAACAATGTCAGATGTTTTTACTGAACCTACAGCTCCAGTTATATCCATGCGTTTTTGCTCACCATAACCTACAACTACAACTTCATTCAGATTTTTTGCATCTTCCGTTAAAACAACATTCATTGCTTTTGATTTTCCAACCTCAACCTCTTTTTTTAAATACCCAATATAGCTAAAAATTAATACCGGTTTTTCAGAATTGAGACTCATTGAGAACTCACCATTTAAATCAGTTATAGTTCCTGTGTTTGTACCTTTCTGAATTACGTTTACACCAATTAATGCTTGCCCTTGATCATCCATTACCTTACCACTGATTGATTTATTCTGGGCATAGATGTCCCCAATTATGAGACATAGCAACAAGAAGAGAATTTGTTTTTTTTGCTTCATTTTGATTATTTATTTAAAGTTAATTTTAAACTACACATTGTCAACTCGTAAATTTAGATTGATTCTATCAGCTATTTTTGAATTCATTTCAACTACAAAAATAGAATCGTTTGAAATAATTAATTAAAGTAAAATATCCATTTTTTTATTTGAAAATATCATTAATGCACAAATTTTATATTATAATTGTTTTTTTGTATAATAATATCTATTCAGATTTGATATTTTTATCTTATTCAAACTTCAGCAGTAGTTGATCTAATATAACATCCATATCTAATGCAAAAATTTTTACTGTATGTTTCCCTACATTTGAAATATAATGTTCAGTTTTTGTTCTAGATTGATTTTGAAGAACATTTACTTTCCACTCTTCTTTAAAAATTTCGGGTTCAGTATTAATGATTTGAGGTATCTCATTATCAATTGAAATAGCATAACGCTTTTGGTTTCCATTTGCCGGATGGTTTGGATACAAACAAGTAGTAATTGAAATATTCCCCGTTTTAGGGCTATAAAAATTATACTCTAATGCACTGGATTCACTTACAGGAAGTTGAACAATGCATCCGCTATAGCCTAAATTGATATATCTACGAACAGTATCTTGTTTTGATGATTTGCTAAAGTTTTCTGCATTAAAAACTAAAAAGTTATTAATTAGGTATTTTTTTGAGACCTGCGTTTCTTTTATGGCATTAATTGGTAATTCATACTCATCAGTACCACATTTTAACAATAGAATTGATTCTAAATTTCTCGATCTTACTTTAGTCCAGTCTACGTAAAATCTGAGTGCAGTTTCACCATTAACAGTCTTTTTATCAATTCCATATATTAACCAACTGGGTTTCTTATCTATTTTCCAATTTGAAATTATACTGCTCTTTTCACATAATGTAAGAACAAGCGGCTGATCACCCGATTGAACAAAGCTGTATCTAGGATTTTTTATGTTCGTGGTCAATGGTTTTAGTTCATTGTTCATGAAAACAAGTAATCCGTTATCATTTTCAGACTTAACTTCTTCTAAATAAGGTTTTGCAAAAACAGGTAAATTTCGCGGAGCATCATCCATCATCCTATTCCATTTTCCATTCGATATTTGTGTATTATAGACTTTGGTAAGCTTATCAATTTTATAGTATGCATCCTCACTTAAACCAGCATAAGTGTTTGCAGCAGGTAAGTTGAATGAAGCAAGAAAACGTGAACGTTGAGCATAAAGTAATTTTTTATTTAGCAGAGAAGCTCCTTGTACAGGATATTTTATTAATTGGAAAAATGCATCCTGTCTGTCAGAATTTATTTTCTTAGATAATTGTTCCACTTCATCTTCAATTTTCTGATAATCTGAAATTCGTTTGCAGCTTTCAAGGTAATTGAATTCTGTATCAATTACTGGAGTAAAGCCTTTGGGAAACCCATTGGTTTGAATACGACTCCAACCCATGTGTTCCGGTTTTCGAATTGTTGCCAAATGATAATATTGTTGCATAATATTATTGATCTCCAATGCTGATTCCTCACCGAATTCTCTTGTTATCCAGTTTTGTGTATGTTTCTGAATAGTTCTTTCATTTATACAGTTTATATCCCAAGCCATATCCATAAAAAGTTCAATAACGTATTCGGCAGGTTTTATATCTCCAACATTTAGAATCCACATTTTCCGTGCATTATAATCCCATGCACGTTTCATTTCAAGATAAATCTGAGCAGGTGGTGTAGAACAAAGCCAAAGATAATCATGCGGTGAACCCCAATATGAAACATGATAATAAACGCCACTACCTCCACTTCGGGTTTGTTCCTGGGGTGCTGAAAGACGACTAATGTATCCAAAATTATCGTCGCACCAAATTAGAGATATATCTTTGGGTAAATCAAGTTTACCGGTATTATAAATTTCCAACACTTCTTTGTAAGGAATAAAGACCTGAGGTACTTTAACTATATCAGGATTCAGAAATCTTGCAAGCTGTTTCCGCTGATTTTTCAACACCTCATTAGTTAAATTAACCTGTTCTTCTATAGTTTCAGCTCCGAGCATTTCTCCATCGTGTACACCCCGCATCCCCAATGTATATATATTTTCAGAAGTGGACAATTGTTTTACTCTTTCACACCAATAATGATTCACAGAATCACTATTGGTGGCATAATTATATTCACCTTTACCATACAAATGCCATTCACTGGCACTACATCGCATCATAGGCTCGCAATGAGAGGTTCCAACAACAATACCATAACGTTCAGCCATTTCCTTATTTCCTGCTACAAGATAAAATGGTTTAGTAACTTCATGCATAGCTGGCCAAATTGTATTAGCTCTTAACCGGAGTAGTAATTCAAATATTTTCTGATAAGCAAGTGGACCAATAGCTCCATTTTCAGATGTTTTATCAAACGTTTTTGTAGCCCAAGGCATTAAACCCCAGTCTTCATCGTTTAAAAATATACCTCGATATTGAACTGATGGAAGTTGCACAATATTTATATTAGAATCAACCTTTACAACTTCCTTTTTTATTGGAGTAACATCAGCCCACCAATTCCATGGTGAAACCCCGGCAATTCGAGATAATTCTAAAATGCCATAAGCTGTTCCACGAGAGTCACTCCCGATAACGAGTAGTACTCTGTTTTTACTTTTCTCAGGCAAAAAAGTAGTAATTTTAAATCCTTCCCATTTAGTTTCAATTTCACGAACAGAAATCAAACCATTGTGTATTAATGAGTCAATAAATTGGTTATTACCAATTGTCCCAACAATTATCTGATTAGCAATATTTGAGTATTTGTTTGTACAAATAGTTTTTGATCCGGCAATCAGATTCATATCCTTTGAAAACATCTCAATGGAAGTTTTAACCACTGATTTTTCATTTTTATCAAAAAAAATATTTGTATTTTTTTGTTTATCAACTAAGTAGAAAGATTCTTCTGCAATTGTTTTTACAAACAATGACAACATCAAAACCATAATTATCAAACTTCGTTTATTGTGCATTTCTCGAAAATATTAAATTATGTTGAGGGTTGTTCCAAGTAATTGTTATATTGTGCTGGTTGTTTGATGATTCCACTATCAATAATCCACTCTCATCAAAGTGAAATTTATCTGTATTTAATTTTATATTTTTAGCTCCATCAGGCATTTTAATGGTAAGTATAGATTCAGCCCCAAGTTTAATATCTAATTTCTTATCCTCTAATTTTACATTATCAATCCACCCTGTCGATTTTAATACTGATATACCTGCACCATTATTTCCTATTATGAAAGCTTCTCTGGTATCGTCGGGTATTGTGAACTGGAAATTAAAGTGTAATAAATCACCTTCCAAATAATATGACTGGTTTAGTGCACAAAGAAGATTCTGGGTATTCAATTTTACCGAATAAATATAGTCTTTTGCTGAGCCACTAAAACCAACAACTTGTCCATAAGCATTGGAAGTATCAACCTGCTCATAAATTTCGGGAGAATCGCCAATTTTCCCTATTATTTTAAGAGGTTTTCCGGCTATAAATGGTGAAACAATTTTCGCTTTATTTACAGAATTTCCAACAGTTTCTCTTTCTTTTTTAGACATCATTTTTAAATCGCCCCAAAAGCCATTACCTGCAATCAGTGAAGTATTGATATTATAGCGTTGTGCATAAAAGGGCGCTACATTTTGAGGATATTGAGCGAATGTAAACACTTCTGGTGGAAAAATATCACCTAATTGATTAATAATAGAACGCATCGATTTTGTTCTGAATGTACTATAATCGCCATACCCCGATGCACCGTTGTTCATCCAGAAAAATTTTCCTTCCTGTAAAGGCATAAGTCCAATCATACAACGCTCAGGTTCAGTCACATCAATTTCTACAATTACGTCAGGATTGTATTCTCTTAATTGTTTCATGCAAGAAGTAACAACAAACGGCAAGAGGTAATTGTAACGATCAATAATCTCTTTTCGATCGTATAGACTATCACCATGCCAGAGATTTGGTTGAGCACTATTAAAGAGATTAATAGCATCCCATTTAAAAAAACGAATTCCCTGGTCGATCAACTTTTTGTGATCTTCAACGATCAATTTTGAAAAGTCACTTACAATATCAAATACCGGGCAGTTCCATTGACCTATTGCCGGTGAACCATCAATAGATTTTATAACCCATTCAGGGTGGTCTTTATAACGTTGTGTTGTTGTGTCAATTCCAATTAAAGACAACCAAACTCCCAGTTTCATTTTTTTTTCTGCAGCTTTGTCAACTAATATTTTCAAGCCATTGGGAAGTCGGGTTTTATTATATTCCCATTGACCCAGTTTCTGTTGCCAACCATCATCCAACACAAAATAATCGATGTTAAGTTGAGAAGCATATTCCATTTCTTCTAAAATGCGTGATTCAGTGAATACTTCTCTCATATCCTTTCCATACAGTTGAGCATTACGCTGCATACCCCACGTGTTATAATAATAATCTGGTTGTCGTGCTTGTTTATGTTCGGTAATTTGATTTAATAAGTAATTTTGGATAACTTCTTTCGCATCTGTTTTTTTATTTAAAAATGCTATTGCACTCCATACAGTTTCATAATTTTTATCAGTTGGTATAAGTTCATCATCCAAATATCCCCCTCGCAATATTTTATTCGAAATGGTAGTGCTTAGTTTGTCTTTTTGGTGGTTTATTCCAATAAAAAAGAAATCCTCATCTTTCAATATAAATCCAATTTCGTTTTTTACACCTTGCTGTGCATCGATCATACTTCCAAAATCGCTGTTTATCCCCATTTGTGCTGAACGTAAACCTTTAATTCCGTCTTGTGAAGCATGTTCATAGGTAGATAAGATGGCATATTTATTGAGTTGAGTAATGTCAAATGGTCCTTTTACAATTACATTTTTCCCAACTGATAAAGAATGATAAATAGTTGAAGTATGAAACATGTGACAGGCAGCCAAATTTCTATCTTGAACTCGGTTATCATAAGTTCGTCTAGGATCTAATTCTGGTAAAATTTCGTTTCCAAAGCTTGCCATGCGTATTTCTGAAATAGAATCAGACAAACTTTCATTTTTAAATGAATATTGGGGAAAGACAAAGTGTAACTTCCCGTTCAACTTGTTCAACCGTAAAGAAGTTGATTTGGAGTTTAAAAGTAATTGTTCTCTTACTAGGGTTGAATTGGGAAAATATTGTTGTAAAAGCGATAATTGTAGGTTTTTTAGATCTTTGAGGCCCGAAAATATCAAAGTAAGTTCAGTACCTCCATTTGACATCTTACGAGTGCGAACAGCTTCGAATTGCCATATCGCATCGTTAGAAGTAACTAAGCGGTGATTAATTATAAATTCAAAATATGGCTTATGATTTGAAACCTGAAGTAATTCAGTTCTATCTGTTTTATCAAACAAAGATGAAACAAGTATTTTATTTCCCTCAAATGTAAATTCCTTTTTAAACAACTCATTCTCGAAACAATAATTTTTAGGCAGTGCTTTTAATTGAAAATTAAAAAACAGAATTATCAAACAACAAAATCCAATTACTTTTTTCATAACTTTTCTAATAACAATTTATGTTGCAAAATAAGATTATTATTTTTGCAATTGTTATCATCAAAATTTCAAATACTTATTCATAAATTTCGTTTGTTGTTGTTTTTAATATATTTTGAAGGTGAAAAACCAAAATGTTTACGGAAAGTAGCTGAAAAATGAATCAAACTATTGAATCCTACTTTCTCTGAAATTTCAGTAATTGTCATATCCGTTTCACTCAACATTTTTGATGCTAATTGAAGGCGCACAGATTTAACATATTCTAAAGGAGATAAGTTTGTAACTGCTTTAATTTTACGATATAAATTTGCACTACTCATATTCATTTCATCACAAAATTTATCAATAGTCAAATCAGGAATAGAGATATTTTTTTCTACTACTGAATAGAGTTTTTGAATAAACTTGTCGTCAGCCGATGTAACTTCGACGCCCATTGCTTCAAGAGAAAATCTTTTACCATATAAGTTCTTCAGATTTTCACGAGATTGTAAGACATTTTTTATTTTCAACAATAAAACACTACTGCTGAATGGTTTTGTAATATAATCATCCGCACCAAGCTCTAAACCTTCTTTCATTTGTAACATCGACACTCTAGCTGTAAGTAAGATTACTGGAATGTGGCTGGTATTGATATCTTCCTTTATTTTTTTACATAATTGCAAACCATCCATCACCGGCATCATAATATCACTAATAATTATATCTGGCATTTGATTTAATGCTATTTCCAATCCCTCTTTCCCGTTTGAAGCCTCAAAAACTCTATAATTTGAATTCAAACATGATTTTATATATGCTCTGAGTTCTTTGTTATCTTCAACAATAAGAATAAGGTATTTGGTAGAATTATTTAGCACGGTTATTTCTTCTCCTGGTTCAGGTAAATCTTTTATATAAAGGCTCAAATTTTCGCTATCCTTATAATTATCCAACATTTCATTTTCATTTAAATGTTCGTTCCCGTATGGAATAACTATATTAAAATTAGCACCAGAGCTTTCTGTAGATTCAGACCAAATACAGCCATGATGCAACTCAACCAACCCTTTAGTTAATGCAAGTCCTATTCCTGAACTGCTTTCGGGAGGTTCTTGATTTTTATGAATCTGATAAAAAGGATTAAAGATATTACTTAATTCTGATTGAGGAATTCCTTCGCCACTATCAATGATTGTTATCTGCAGATATTTTTCTGCATCAGCAAAGAAGTTTTCATTTGCTTTGAGTGCTTTATCGATCAAAGTTTCACTAAAATATAAACTCTGTAAGATGATCTTTATTTCTCCTTTATCAGGAGTGTGTTTAAAGGCATTTGAAAGTATATTTAAAAGTATTTTTTCAAATAATTTCCGGTCATACCAGACTTGCTCTGAATTAGTTTTAAATTCATAGTCAAGCTTAATTTGACGATTAAATGATAACTCTTGGAAAGCTATTATAATCTCTTCTGCGAATTGTTCAAAATTGCCAGCAGCTGCTTTAAGCACAAATTGACCAGCCTCCTGTTTTCTGAAATCCATCAATTCATTCACTAAAAACAAAAGTCGTTTTGCATTTTGATACATTAGATGCAAAGGTTTCATTAATAATGTCGGGGTTGTTGATTTGCTGATTATATCCTCTAATGGTCCTATAATCAAAGTTAGGGGAGTTCTTAACTCATGTGAGAGATATGTAAATAGATTAATACGTGACTTATGAAGTTCATCCTCCTGTTGTTTCAAAATAATCTGATAATTTAAATCATCTTTGATACGATAATACCTGAAAATAAAGTAAATAATTGTTACTGTCAACCCTAAATAAATTATAAAAGCCCACCATGTTAGCCAAAATGGAGGTTTGATATTAATAACCATGGAAGTGCCTTCTTCGTTCCAGACTTCATCATTATTTGAGCCTTTTACTTTAAATATATATTTACCCGGAGAAAGATTTGCATAATTTACAGTTCTGTTATTATTTACATTATTCCAGTCTTTATCAATTCCTTCAAGCTTGTAAGCATACTTATTCCGATTTGAATATGTATAATTAAGCGCTGAATAGGTAATTGTTATATTATTCTGGCTATGTCCAAGTGTTAAAACATCATTTTTATCCACATCCTTTTTCAATGGAACATTATTTACTGTAACATTGGTTATTATTACCGGAGGTATTTGTTTGTTCGATTCAACCCTATCTGGATTGAATGAGATAAAGCCATTATCACCTCCAACGTAAATTGTGTTATCCGATGTAACTAAAATAGAGTTTTGCGAAAACTCCTGTATTTTTATCCCAATTGTTTTATCGAACGTCCGTTTTACACCTTTCTTAATATCAATTTCAGAAATTCCGGTACGAGTAACGACCCATATTCGTCCTTTTTCATCCTCTGCAACACTACATATTTTATTGTCTTTCAACCCATTATTTGTTTTAAAAAAAACTGCATTTTTTGTCAAAGGATCAATAACGTTTACACCACCATCTGCTGTACCAATCCAGATATTTTTTTGTCTATCCTCAAATATGCAGGAAATTTTATTTCCAGATATATAATATTTTTTTGACAAAACATTGTATTGACATATCTCTTTATTTCTATAACAATATACACCATGATCTCTTGTACCTATATATATATCATTGGGTGTTATTGCAAATGATGTAACCTGATTAATATTGAACTTACTTCCGTTTTTGAGAAGTAAATCGTAAGAAGAAATCATACCCCTATTTAATATCTTTAAGCCTAATCTTGAATATGTTCCTAAAATTAGTTTTCCTTCCAAATTTTCTTTAATTGAATAAATAGCATCCAGATTCTCATATTTGTTAACATATTTCTTTTTAGTAACATCAAACTCAAACAATTTTCCTTTGAAAACTCCGACATACAATATATTTTCTTTTAGAAATAAACTTTTAACGTTATTATCAGGATATGCCTCTTTACTTTGGGACTCAGGAATGGGAAAATATTCGAATGTTTCATTCTTTGGATTAAAAAACATTATTCCATTGGCCTCAGTACCAATCCAGATTCCATTTTTTGATTCCTGCATTGGGCCTATTATTCCCAAAACCGGTTTTTGTAGTTGACTATCAAAAAATTTAAATGAATTGTTTTGCTTGCTGTAATAATCAATTCCACCGGAATATGTTCCAACCCAAATTCCACCAGCATTATCTTTAAACAACGATTCAACAGCATAATTACTAAGGCCACCATTATTATTTCCAAACCCTTCCTGATTATAAACTTTGAATGTTTCATCGTCAGAATTGAAAACATCTAATCCATTGTAAGTACCAACGAGTAAATTTCCTTCACTATCTTCCTTAATTGATTTAATTGTATTGCTGCTTAAACCTTTAATTGTTGAAGTACTATAATGTTTGATAATCTGACTTTTATTTAAATCCAATAGACCAAAACCCGAATTTGTAGTACCAATCCATATCCTACCTTTAGAATCCTTAAATAGAGTTTTTAGGTTCTCGTTTTCTGGCGAATGAATATCTTTTATTTTCTTATATACAATTACACCTTTATTGATATCGTATAAAAAAATGGTCATATTTACTGAACCTAGAATAAGTTGTCCATTATGCTCTATTATTGAGTTAATTCGATTTGAAATAATTCTTTTTGTAACAAGATTTTTAGTCGCAAAATCAATAACATACAAACCTTGTTTGGTTCCAATCCATATTTTATTATTAGAAGTCGACAGAATACAATCGATTTGATTTATATTAGTCGAAAGTGTAGGTGAACCTATATATATTCGTTTAAACGTTTTTGTTTTAGGATTATACCGATTCAATCCATTTGTTGTACCTACCCATAGATCATGATTTAGATCTTCAGTCATACAGTTAATATATCCATCGCTGATGGTTGTACTATCCGTTTCCTCGTGTCGGAAAATCTCGAAATCATATCCGTCATACCTGTTTAATCCATCTCTAGTACCAAACCACATGTAGCCCTTACTATCCTGAAATATTGAAATTACAGAAAGCTGAGAAAGTCCATCTTTGACCGATATATTTTCAAAGAAAATATCATTCTTGTTTTTTGCAAGAAGAGCAATGCTTGCAATAAGAAGTAAGCTAATAAAAAGTTTTCGCACTAGCATAAACTCAGATTTTGTACAAATATAAAGAAAACGAATTAATTATTTTGTTCTGTTCATTAAGTCGAACTACAAAAACAATAGTATGATATTCTGGAATAATAATTTGAAATTTAATAATAGTTTTTTATCGTTTTCAAAAGTATAAATTTGCATGCTAGTTGATTAATAAACTTAAAAACATATTATTAAAACAATAATCTATGAAAACGAAACAGGTATTTTTAATTCTGATTGCTAGTCTTTTTACATTTGAACTAAATGCACAAGATGATATTTTAATTGTAAAAGGAATTGCCAACAGAGTAATACATGATAAAGAAGTTGGCTTTATTGGTAAAACGAGTAAAGTATATTACGAAACAACTGAATCAATTCCTTCCGATGAAGATGTGAGGTGTAAAAGCCAATATATGGATTGGCATTACAGCATGGGAGTATTAGACATGGCGTTAATAAATCTGAGTAAATATATAAAATCACCAGTTTATTCACAATTCGTAATAGAACATATTGATTATGCATTTGCAAATTATCGTTTTTTCGAAAAGAGGAAAAGTAAATTTCCAGGCTGTCCATATAATTCATTAATAAGAGCTAATGAACTCGATGATTTCGGAGCAATGGGTGCAGCTATCATTGATGCAAACCAATTATCTCCTAAAAAAGCATATAGTGCATTTATCGAACAGGCTGCTAATCATATTATGAAAAAACAACCCAGATTAGCAGATGGAACTTTGGTAAGAACATGGCCTTACAAAATGACTCTTTGGGCTGATGATTTATATATGGGAGTATCGTTTTTGGCTAAAATAGGACAATATAGTGGTGATTACACCTATTTTGAGGAGGCTATAAAACAAATCGAAAACTTTAACAAATATCTTTGGAATCCCCAAAAAGAGTTGTTTTACCATGCATATTACGCTGACTTGAATACTGTTGCCGGTGCACATTGGGGAAGGTGCAATGGTTGGGTAATGCTTGCAACAGTAGATTTATTGAATGCTTTACCAAATGATTATCCTCAAAAAAACGAAATTATTGATTTGCTTAAGCGACACATCATGGGTGTTTCCCGCTATCAGGACAGTGATGGCCTTTGGCATCAATTATTAGATAAAAACGATTCATACACTGAAACTTCGTGTTCATCCATATTTGTATACTGCGTAGCCCGTTCCATCAATCAAGGATGGCTTGACAAGCGTTATGCTTCAATTGCTTTAAAAGGATGGGATGCGTTGAAAGCAAAAAAAATCACAGCGGATTTCACAATTAAAGATATATGTGTTGGTACGGGCATTGGCAATGACTTGACGGCTTATTACAACCGTCCGAAAAAAGAAAATGATATTCATGGAATTGGGCTTATGATTGATGCTGGATTGGAGATTATCAGATTAAAACAAAATTTGAATATAAATTAAATAAATGAAAAAGAAAACGTTGGTGGTTTTGTTTAGCATTTGTATGACACTAAATAATTATGCTCAAAAAGCAACTGTAGCTGAACCAATTGTTATTGAGGCTATTAATACAACTGGAGGAGAAATTATAAAAACAGACAAAGGCACACCGGGCATTTTATTTTCGTCCACTATGCCTGTTAATTCAAAAATGAGATGGGTGCTGCCAAACCAATTGCCTTCTGGTTTATGGCAAGTTGATATTGAATTTTATCAACCAAACAGCCCGTTTTCACCTAATCAGATATTACTTTTTGAAGGCGAAGACGGTGAAAAACTTGCGAGTTTTGACTTATATTATATTGGCTACAGTAAAGGAATTTATACTCGAAGTATCATTTTTTATAATAGCAAACCATTCACTGCTATTACATTTGTTAAAAACGTACAACGCAATATTAACACCGTTGCGATTTGTTCAATAAAAATCATTCCGACAACAACTTCTACTCTGGAAATGAGCCAGTTTATTTTCCAACTTCCTGTAAATAAAAATAAAGTGAAGTTACCATCATCACTACCTGAAGGGGCATACATAGTCAATTCCGAAAAACATGTATCCTTGAAATGGACATTGAATAATGACCAAACTTTTATAACTCCATCAGAAAAAGAAGTGCGAGTATATCTTGAAGAGCCGGTCAATCAACTGACAACTGACAATAATCAATTGACAAATATACAATTGACACATTATCCAGCTACTTCATCACCAGACATGTCGAGTGCAGGAAATGCACCTTTGATGCTTGCCTGTGATACAACTAAAATCGAATCTCAGACTTTACAGTTAGTTGGATACACTGGAAAAGAAACTCCAAAACTGGATATTTTACCTTATGGAAAAACAATAACTATAGTAACAAGCTGGGATGACGGTAAACTTCAAGATGTACAAGTTGCTGAATATTTGTCAAAATACAATATGAAAGGAACTTTTTTCATGAATCGTGGCTCAGCGATGAATTCACGTCTGGAAGAACTCGAAAGTAAAGGAATGGAAATTGGTTCACACTCATGGAGTCACCCGGCATTTTACAATTCGTCGCCCAAACGATGTTTAAACGAAGCTGTTGAAATGCGACGGTATCTCGAAAAAATCACTGGACATCCTATCATCTCTTTTGCCTATCCATTCAATTATCAACCTGCATTCAACAAAGATGGAAATTATGTTTTACGTTCACTTCGTGAGGCGGGATATTGGTCAGGGAGAGCCACAACAACCGGCGAAAATCAAATTGACGTTATTACGGAACCGTTAGCCATGAAACCTAATTTTCATTTTAAAATTGGTTCTATCAAAATTAAAGAGAAATTTGATGAATTAATTCAAAAACCGGGTTCTATCATATACATTTGGGGACACAGCTACGAATTAGTGAATGATGGAGCAAAAATTTTTGAAGATGTTTTGTCTTCCGTTGCTAATAATACTAAAGTATGGTATGCCACTTTGGGAGAATTAATGGTTTGGCAATTTACTAGAAGACAGTTGAAAATTGAACCTTCAACAATAGAGGGCAACAATAAAAATTTTGAATTAAGAATGCCTTGGCTACATCCTTATTTACAACAAACACCTATCAGTTTAATTCTTCCAAAAGGTGTAAAATACGTTCTGTGGAAAGGAAACAAGATTTTGGTAGTCAACGATAGAATTCAACTTAGATGGTAAATAAATGAATATAATACAGAAATCAATATAAAAATTTTAATAATATGAAACTCAAAAAACTGAATTTAGTACTTTCCATTTTGTTCTTTTCATTTCTATCACTGGCAGCACAAAAGCCAGAAATAAAGATTATTCCAGACCATCCTGATTGGAAATATAAAATTGGTGAAAAAGCAGTTTTCGACATACGTATTCAATTAGGCGATTCTCTTTTAAAAAACATAAAGATAAAATATACAATTGGTTATGAAAAACAAATACCATTTTTAACTAAGGAAGTGATACTTCCAGATGGTACTTTCCATGTGGAAGCAGAAGGTATGAAAGCGCCCGGATTTCTAACTTGTCGCGTTTATCTAACGTATGGTGAAGAGAGACTAAACAATTTAACCCAAATTGCTTACAATCCCGAAGATATTAAACCTATAACAACTACTCCAAAAGATTTTAATAAATTTTGGGCTAAGGCATTAAATGAGAACAAAAAGATTCCAATGGATCCAATAGTGACTTTAATGCCAGAATACTGTACTGATAAAGTAAATGTTTACCATGTTGGCATTCAAAGCTATAAAATAGGACAACGTATCTACGGTATTCTTTCTGTGCCTAAGAAAGAAGGGAAGTATCCGGTTATACTTCAAGTACCTGGTGCCGGAGTACATAAAATAAAACCAGATTTTCAACCTGTAAATTCACTGGTTGAGAAGGGATTTATAACTTTCCAAATAGGTGTTCATGGATTACCACTCACACAAGATGAAAAAGTATATGCTGATTTATTTGCAGGATCATTGAAAAATTACATGTATTTTAATCTTAACAACAAAGATGAATACTATTATAAACGTGTCTTCATTGGTTGCGTCCGCTCAATTGATTATTTAGTAAGTCTCCCTCAATATGATGGAAAAAATGCTATAGTTTGGGGTGGAAGTCAGGGAGGTGGATTAACTTTAGTTACTACCGGATTAGATTCAAGAGTAAAATACTATGTATGTTTCTATCCTGCTTTGTGTGATCATTTAGGTTATACAGTTGGTAGAGCTGGAGGTTGGCCTCATATGTTTTCAATTGAGCATCCTGAAAATATTGGTGATTCACTTAAAATGGAAACATCAAAATACTATGATGCTGTAAATTTTGCCCGCAAAATTAAAGTGCCTGGCTTTATTTCCTTCGGATATAATGATTTGTCATGTCCGATTACATCTATGTATGCTGCATACAATATCATAAGAGCCCCAAAAGAATTGATGATAGTGAAAGAGAATGGACATAAACGTTCACCAAATCAAGATAAGAGATCTGAGGAATGGCTTTTGGAAAAATTAAATCTCTCAACTAAATATCAACAATAATTATTAGACTACTTTCCTTTTTACAGGAATAATACTTATTACTAACATATCATTTGCAACAAGAAAATAAACTTGTAGCAAATGATATGTTTTTTTAGAAGTTTAGTGTATTAGCGATTTAAAGATCACTCGCAATTTTTATCACCATCTTGTTTTTCTAACAATTCAATTTTCAGTGCAAGGTGCAAGTGTTTCTATCTATATAGAAACTTGCACCTTGCACTAAGTGTAAATAATTCATATTATGACACTTGTCCAAATCAATTTTATTGAGTATATTTGAACCTGAAAGTTTAGCAGACAAGACGTTGTCCACGCCTGACAAG
>MTLE01003368.1_pt1 | contig 24455 bp, 31 predicted proteins | sample 1982461 | NCBI WGS metagenome assembly MTLE01 (sample SAMN05712605, study PRJNA340218) | biofilm metagenome | isolation source: sample SPL anode biofilm adapted to -200 mV | place: USA | collected 2012-02-03
TGCTTAATGCTGACGTGATTATTAAAGAGAAATAGATTAAATTAGAGTAGGAGGATGAGATTGGCTAGAAAAAAACAGGAGCTAAGCCGTAAGACTCTAGCAAGACTAGAGGAAGAAATGAGGTTGTACCCTAAGATTACACGGCTGAAAGCTGAGGCATTGGTCACAGCAGAATTGAGCCGTGATACTGATGTTAATTGGTGGATTCAAGGCAGTCGTAAGAAGTCAGAACCACCGCTTGATGAGCTCATGAAAAAAGAAGGCAATAAGGCTTATCAGTACTATGATCAGTTGGCAAAAGATATTGAGCGGACTGTGAGTGGACTGTCCCCAGATTTGCAGAAGATTATTCATGAATGTTTCTGGGGCATAAACAGCTATTATGATTGGGGCACCATTGGTAAAATTTATTTAAAAGTAAGTGTTGGGCAATCTTATTCAGTTAGATATAAGATACTTGAAAAGTTTGCGGTACAACGTGGGATATCCTTTTAAAAAAATATTTTCACGGGGGAGAAAAAAAGAGGTAGTTTTCTCCCCATTTGGTATGGTATATTAGTATCATGGAATTCAAAATAAAAAGCAATTAGTGGTTTTAGCACTGGTTGTTTTTTTGTATGGTATAATAAAGATAGTAAATAATGTTTTTTAATTGTTTATGGGTTGCCTATTTGCATTGTTTTGTAAGAGTATTTTGATACTAAAAAAGGAGAGTAACTTCATGGAACTATCTTTATTTGAACGACAAGTCTTGATTAATCAATACGATTTGCTTGAACGATTATCTGATGATAAAAGTGACAAAGAGTACTATAGTCAGAGGAAAGAAATTTATGAGCAAGGTTTTGAAGGTGAGTATTTTGAACATGTTCCTTATACAGATACACTTTCTAAAGAAGATTGTGAATTAACATATAAAATTTTAAATCTTTTTGATGATCTGAGTTATGAGTGGGATAATAATGCCGAAATAAAGAATGGGGTAGATAAATATCATGTTACTTTTTCTGGTTTTGATTTAAATGACAGAGTTGAGTGCCATTTTTATTCATATGCCAAATTTCTTATTGCCGATCAAGGCAAATTCCATGAAACTCGGAAATTATATGAGTCAAACGAAATTTCTTTAAATAGTCATGGCGCAGGTCCGGGTTTATCTGGATATTCCTCAATGATTGAAAGAAAAGAAGAACTCTACGATAAAAAAACAGATGGTCATAAAAATGAGTGGAGTTTAGAAGATATCAAATTTATTATTGGTCGATAACATGATATGGGAAAAGCTGAAATATTAAGTAGGATTGAAAATCTTTCAAGGTTATTGAGGCACTAAGATTAAGTTCAAGAACGTGCTAAGCAAATCAATAATTTTTCTCAAATAGAAAGCTCGAAAAAGTTTTTTGAATCTATACGTGAAGTGACTAATGAGTCAATAAAAAAACTATAAACAGATAAAGGTAGTGTCTCTGACATAGCCTTTTTATTTTACAAAACAAACACAATTAACGAAAGGGGGTGCTGGCGTGTTAATATGACGGAAAAAATCAAAGAAAAAGCCTTGCAATTGTATCAAAAAAACTGGAAGTATAAAGATATTGCTGAAGAATTAGGTATCTCAGTAAATACTTTCAAATCTTGGATTCGGAGATATGGATGGACTAAAAATAAAGGTGCACCCACAACAAAAAAGGTGCACCCTAAAAAAGCAGGTGCACCCCAAAATAATAAGAATGCAGTAGGTAATATCGGTGGATCTGCCCCAAAGGGTAATAAAAATGCAGTGACGCATGGTCTATTTTCTAAATGGTTACCTGCAGAAACGGCCGAAATTATTGAAGCAATGCAAAGTAAATCTGAATCTGATATGATTTGGGATTCTATTATGATTCAATATACTGCAATTATCAGAGCTCAAAAGATTATGTTTGTTGATAGTTCTAATGACCTATCCAAAGAAGTATCAGCTGAAGGGCAGTTTGGTAATACCTATGACATCCAATTCGCCTGGGATAAGCAAGCAAACTTTATGAACGCACAGTCTCGAGCTATGTCCACCTTATCTAATCTAATCAAACAATTTGTGGCTATAGCTGATGACCAAGATGAGCGTAGATTGAAACTTGAACTAATGAATGCACAAATTAGTAAGGTTAAAATTGATCAAGAACTATCTAAAATCAAGGTTGACGCTTTAGGCAAAATTGACGATCAAACGACAGAAGATAAGCTCGATGAGTTACTTGGTAAGATTAGCGAGGCGGTAGATGATAACTGATATTTACTCGAAAAAACAAATTGAGGTATTAAGAGAAACTGTCAACAAAGACTGGTTCATTGCTTTGCTTCACGGGGCTAAACGGTCAGGTAAGACTAAAATTAACAATGACTCTTTCTTGTTTGAACTTAGGCGAGTACGTAAAATAGCTGATGAAGAGGGCGTGAAAGAGCCTATGTACATCTTAGCTGGTGTGTCGTCTGCAACTATTAACAAGAATATCTTACAAGAGCTGTATAACATGTATAACATCGAGCTTAAGTTTGATAAGCATAACAACTTCAAATTATTTGGTGTTAAGGTAGTACAAGCTTATACTGGTAATATTGGTGGTGTTGGTGCTATTCGTGGTATGACTGCTTATGGTGCATATGTCAATGAAGCTTCACTTGCTAAACAGGAAGTATTTGCCGAAATCATCTCACGTTGTTCAGGTAGCGGAGCTAGAATCCTAGCAGATACTAATCCTGACAACCCCGAACATTGGTTAAAGAAGGAATATATAGATAAGCCTAACGAAAATGTTAAGGCTTTTCATTTTGAGTTAGATGATAATACTTTCTTGTCTGAACGCTACCGTGAGAATATCAAAGCAGCAACGCCAAGCGGAATGTTTTATGACCGGGATATAAAAGGTCTCTGGGTATCTGCTGATGGTGTTGTATATCAAGACTTTGATGCGAATAAGCACTATATCAATTCAGATGATTTACCAGAACTATCCAAATTCTATTGTGGAGTCGACTGGGGTTATGAACACTGGGGCTCAATTGTTGTAATTGGAGAAACTGATGATGGTACTGCTTATTTGATTGAGGAACATGCTAAACAGCACGAAGAAATCCCATATTGGATAGATGTGGCAAAGGGTATTCAAGAACGATATGGATCAAGAACACCTTTTTATTGTGACTCTGCTCGTCCTGAACACGTTAACGCATTCAGAAGAGAACATATCGAAGCGTTCAATGGAGATAAAGCCAGGTTAACTGGTGTTGAATCGGTTGCTCGTAGGTTCAAGAAAGATAAATTATTTATTTGCCGAGATAGGGTTAAAAAATTCCCTAATGAAATTTATCAGTATGTTTGGGATGAGAAAAAAGGTGAACCAATAAAACTTTTCGATGATGTTCTTGACTCGTTGAGATATGCAATTTATACAGACGAAGTAAAAAATGGTAAAAAGGCGCAGATTGTTAACAAAGCAAAATTTGGTCTATAAGGAGACACATGGTAATTAAAATAAACAGAGAGATAGCAGGTGATTTAAACAATCCGACAACAGAGCTACTAAATTACTGTATATCTCAACACCAAAAAGAATTAAGGCGATTAGAAAAGTTATCTAATTACTACGACGGTGAGCAAGAAATAATCAATCGAACTAAGGACAATGCTGCAGCGCCTAACAACAAAGTGATGGTCAATCATGCAAAATATGTAGTTGATATGAACGTTGGTTTCATGGTTGGTAATCCTATTGCTTATACAAGTAGTGATGCGATTGATCCTATTCTTGAGGCCTACACAAAGGTTGATATCGTCTCTCATGACACTGAACTTGAAAAAGACTTATCAGTTTTTGGTGTAGGGTATGAACTAATCTATCTGAAACAAGATATTCAAACAGGTAAAACGTATCCAGCTATCAAATGTATTGATCCACGTGGTATTTTTCTTGTAACTGATGATACAGTTGATTCAAATCCTCTATTTGCAGTCCATTACCAACCTATATTTAGCTTACAAGGTGGCATTCTTTATTATTTGGTTAAATATTACAATGACAACCGAGTGCTTACCTACAAAACTAATTCAATCGGAATCGGTCATTATGAACTAATCAAGGCACTACCTCACTATTTTAAAACAGTTCCTGTCATTGAGTATCGTAACAATGAAGAGCGCCAAGGTGACTTTGAGCAAGCAATTAGTTTGATTGATGCTTACAACTTGTTACAGTCAGACCGTTTGAATGATAAAGAGGCATTTGTGGATGCTATTTTATTTATTCGTGGATTTGAGCTACAAGATGGGGATGGAGAAAAGTTAGCAAGTGAAAAAATGCTGCAGACAACGGCCCCACCTGCAGAGGTAGATGCTAGTTATCTGACTAAGACTATGGATGAAGGTGGCATAGCTATCTTGAGAGATTCATTGCTTGAGGATATTCATAAGGTGACTTATATCCCTAATATGAACGATAAACAATTCTCAGGTAACGTCAGCGGTGAAGCGATGAAATATAAGCTATTCGGGCTATTACAACTCATGTCCGTTAAGTCTAGGTATATGGTTAAGGGATTACGGCAAAGACTTGAAATATTTGCTAATTTCTTGAAAATAAGTGATAGTTCAGTTGATATTGATGGCGTAAAAATTAAGCTGAAGCCTAACTTACCAATCAATACGACTGATATTGTTGCTCAAATTGTTCAGGCGCATCAAGCAGGTATATTACCACTTAAGGTATTGCTTACTTGGCTCCCTGATATTGACAATGTTGATGAAGTCCTTGAGCAGTTACAAGCTGAAAAAGAGGAAGCTATTGAGCTGAATCAGAAAGCTATGGGAACTCAAGCAGAGGATAGCCATAGTGATCTAGAAGATGATGAGAGGAATCCAGATGATAACAGCAAAGTTCAAGAAGAGGAGTAATCAAATTTATTGGTACCAGGTAATTGGTCACGCTGGTTATGCTAATATCGGCAATGATATTGTTTGTGCTGGTGTGTCTGCATTGTATATAAGCGTTACAAACACGTTATTATCCATGGGTAGAACGTTTGAACGTGATGATGGATACTTTACACTTGATGCAACTGATGTAGATAACGCCTGTTTAAAGGTACTTTATGATGGTATCCAGTCAATAGCTGAGCAATATCCTGATAATATTAAAGTTGAGGAGTAGGGTTATATGTCTGACTACTGGCAAAAACGAGCAATTAAAGCCGAAAAGAAAGTAAATGACGGTGCTAAACAGCTTGAGGATGTCGTAGTTCGTGCATATAGACAAGCTCAAGTTTATATGGCTGAGCAAGTAGCTAAGCTATTCACTAGAACTAAGCAGCAAACAGGTCTTGATGAAGATGAAGCTAAACGAATGCTTAATCAGACAGTGCCTGTTACTGAGTTGGTGGAGTTAAGACGACTAGCAAAAGATGTTAGCAATCCTGAACTACAAAAACAAGCTAAGCAACGCCTGACCGGTCTAGCTTTAAAACACAGGATAACTCGAGCTGAGGACTTGAAAGCCAAGGCTTATATATCAGCCAAGCAAGTAGCAGATGTCCAGCTAGAAAAGCAGACGTCTTTTTATATCGACACTATTCATGAGTTATACAAAGAGGCATCTGCTGAGTCGATAATACGAGATGCACAACCCAGTGTGAAAAAGGGTCATGAGTTTAAACAGCTATCTACTAAGTCAGTTGAGAATATCCTTGACAGTCATTGGAAAGGTAGTAACTACTCAAAACGACTATGGGGCGATACTGAGGCACTAGCTAAGCGACTGGAAGAGTTATTCACGGTTGAAGCGTTAACTGGTATGTCTGAATTTAAGATGGCGCAGGCAATAGCTAGTGAATTTGACCGCTCAATCAACGTTTCACGCCGTTTAATTCGTACTGAGGCTAATTATATGGCTAACCAAGGAAAACTCAAAGCATGGCAAACTAGAGGCATAGAACGGTATCAGATTATTGCAATCTTAGACTTACGCACCTCTGAAATATGCCAACATCAAGATCATAAAGTTTACCTAGTTGAAGATGCAGAAGTCGGTGTGACTATGCCGCCTTTTCATCCTTGGTGCAGATCGATTATTGCTTACTACTCTGAACGTTTGGCCAACACACCAAGGAAAGCAATTGATCCTATTACTGGTAAGACAGTCGATATCAAAGGAGATGCTACCTATAATGACTGGATGGACAAGCTTAAGGATCTTCATTCTGATGATGAGATTGAGAAGATGAAACAGAAAACTATCAATCTAAAAAAAGATACTAATGACTTATCAAGAATGAAGTCGGTTTTAGGTGCTAGCAGTCCTCAAATACTGGAACAATACCAAGAATTGAAGTATAATGGGGGTAGTGAGTGGACCAAGTTAAAAGACAATTACTTTGTCAAATCTCGACTTAAAGATGGCCGTTTTGGCTCCGTAATTAATTCAGAAAAACAATCCCTGCATATTAAATCAACCGCTACTAAAGGTAAAAGTTACTTTGAAGATGATGTTGATGTTCAAAAATTGTTTGATAAATATGCTGGTACTGGTTTTGTTGAGAGACAACGTGATGGTAAGGCCCGTAAAAATACAGAACTTGTGATAGCGAGTGATTTCCAAGGAATTGCCGTTAATCTTGAAGGAAATTTTAAAACTAATATGTTTAAAATACACTATTCCAAAAATAGGACTCATATTGTACCGATAAAGAAAGGAGACTAATTATGGATTTATATCAATATTTGGGAAAAACTATTAAAGTAATCTTTGATGATAATCAAGTCCTTGAGGGTTTTTGTAATACTTTTACTGGTAAGTTGGATACTGAAGATGAATTGTATGACGAAATAACTATAAAAACTGATAAGCACGAATATATTGGCTTTGGTGAAAACGAAATTAAAGCGATTGAAATAATCGAATAAAAGCATTTAGCAAATAGGCTAGGTGCTATTTTTATACACAAATAAAGCATTTGTCACACAGACATGTGCTTTTCTTATGCTCAAAGGAGGGCAGAATGAATTATAAAGAAAAAATATTAGAATTACTAAATGATGAAAAGTATCAGATAAAAGAGTGGAGTCAATCGAATAAAGAGTTAAACGATTGCTTAGAAGTTGAAGTGACTTTTAAATATAAATTCCCACTACAAAAGAGTAGTGGGAAAGAACTTTAAAATTTAGGCAAGCTTAGTAAATTATCTAAAATAGAGTCATTTTTTGCAGTGCGAATGTATGGGTCTCGACCTGTTGGATGAACTGTTTCAACAATTGCTTTAGAACCATCGGACTCTGTGAAATAGTAGTATTCAAAAGGATGATCAATCCATTTCACAACCTCTTTAACAGTCTCTACTTTGCCATCTTGCAGACGGACATGAGTTATTTTTTCTGGTAGTGCAGTATATCCTTCTGCCATTCGGATATGTGTAATTCTAAACGACATTTGACTCTCCTCTCTAATATATACTAGGCAAATGAGCCAGTAATTTAATTATAGCAAATAAACTTTATAATAGTTAAACTCTTGGGATTCCATGGTTTTTTCTTATGTCCAAGCGTGAAGACTTTAAAAGCATCGGAAGTGCAAGCATTGAATCACTTAAAAAGCAATTGGAAAGGATTAATAACATGATTGAAAAATTACTTAAACTCAACTTACAACTTTTCGGAGAAGATGGCGAAGGTAGAGATGGCGGTGGCCAAGCTACTCCTCCTCAGTTTGATGTCGAAAAGTTGACAGATGAGCAAGTTGCATCAATTAAAGAGAAGTTTGGTTTTAAAGATGGCACGGATATTGATTCCATTATCAATGACCGATACGCACGCTGGCAAGAAAAAATGGAAAACGAAAAAAATGAAGCCGCACGACTTGCCAAACTTTCGGAAGAAGAACGGCAACAAGCTATTATCCAAAAGGCAAAAGATGACCTTGAAAAAGAAAAGGCCGTTTTTCGTCAAGAGCAATTGCTGGTTGAAAAAGGTAAACAACTCCAAGCTATTGGTATCCCGAGTGATTTAGCAGCTCGTATTCAAGGTAATACAGCCGAGGAAGTTATGGAGGACGTAAAATCTTTTAAAACTGAATGGGATAAAGCCTTGAAATTAGCTGTTGATGCTGCTCTTGTAAGTTCTGTAGACAATCCGCTAGGAAGTGGTTCTACTAACAACACTACTAATCCATTCGCAAAAGAAAGCTTTAACCTAACGGAACAAGGCCGTCTTATGCGAGAGGATCCAGAAAAAGCTAAGTCGTTACAGGCCTTAGCTAACAAAAAATAGAATAGAGGAACTCAAATGAAACAACTTATTAAAATGAATTTGCAAAAATTTGCAGATAAAACAAAAATTTCAGATGTCATCGTACCTGAAGTGTTTAACAAATACGTCATTGAACGTACTGCTGAGTTGTCTGCATTGTATCAATCAGGAATCGTTGTTAAAGACCCTGAACTTGACGCTCTAGCAGCTGCAGGTGGTAAATTGATCAATATGCCGTTTTGGCAAGATTTGTCAGGTGATGATGAAGTACTTTCTGATACTGCGTCACTAGAAACAAATAAAATCACCGCTAGTCAAGACATTGCTGCTCTCTTGATGCGTGGTAAAGCTTGGAAAGTAAATGATTTATCTAAAGCATTGTCTGGTGATGATCCTATGCGTGCTATTGGTGATTTGGTTGCTGCTTACTGGGCACGCCGCCAACAAGCTACTTTGTTGAGCGTCTTAAAAGGTGTGTTTGGTGCTGCTAGTACGAAAATGGTCGACAACAGCTTGGACATTTCTGCTTTGACAGGTAATAACGCAGCATTTACTGGTGAAACATTTTTGGATGCATCGTACAAATTAGGTGATGCAGAAGAAAAACTTACTGCGATCGGTGTGCATTCCTTAGTGTATGCTAACTTGCGCAAACAGAACTTGATTGAGTTCTCTTTAGATTCAGAAAACAAACCAATTCCTATGTACATGGGTAAACGTGTGATTGTTGACGACGGTATGCCAGTAACTGGCGATATCTACACCTCTTACATTTTTGGAGCGGGAGCAATTGGACTTGGTAATGGGTCCGCTCCAGTTCCTACTGAAACAGATCGTGATGCATTGGCTGGAGATGATATCTTGGTTAACCGTCAACACTTCTTATTGCATCCTCGTGGTGTTAAGTTCACAAGTAAGTCTGTTGCTGGTTCTTCTCCTACAAACACAGAATTATCAACTGGTACAAACTGGGAACGTGTTTATAAAAACAAAAACGTTCGTATCGTTCAATTCAAACATAAACTATGGACACCTCAAACAACAGTCCAAGGTGCAACTGGCGAATAAAGGAGTTGACCAATGGACGATGAAAAACTTAAATACGCTATTAAACGATTAACTGATGATCTTGGTATTGACGAAACCAAAGCAAAAAATTTAATCGAGGATGCTGTGATTATGGTTCTTGATTATACCAGCCGTGATGTAATGGTTGACGCTATGTGGTTATATGCTAGACAGCTAGCTATTATTGCTTTCAATCGTGAAAGTACAGAAGGTGAGTCAAGTCGTTCGGAAGGCGGTATTTCTCAATCGTTCATTGAGGATATACCTCTAAATATCAAGCATAGTCTTAATCGGTATCGTGTCGGAAAGGTGGTCAGTTATTATGCGCCTGATGGAACGTAATTTAACGAAAGTTTATCTAAAACGGACTGAACTCACTCAAGACGACGAGGGGAACGATGTTATCAAATATCTCGACCCTATTGCTCTTGAAATGAATGTCCAGTCAGCAAGTGGCGCTTTGAATGCTCAGATTTATGGCTCACAGCTTTCAAGCATGAAGTCATGTAAATATCAAGGTGAAGAGTTAAAAGAGGGCAGGGATGAAAACAGCGGTGTTTGCGTTTACGTTGGTAGAGACGAACATCCCGACTACAAGATTGTGTCAATTCAACCATTCTCTACTCACATCAATCTGATGCTAGAAAGGAATGATGACATTGGGCGTTGAAATCAGGGGTATGGATAGTCTGAGGCGTAAAGTTAATGCTTTGCCCAAAGTTCTTAATAATGCCATGGAAGGTGCTACCGAAGAAATCACCGAGTTAGTTCGAGCAGCCGCTGAGCTGAGGATATCGTCAAGCATGAAAGCTGGTTCAGGTGAGTTGTTAGGTAGCATTAAGACTGAGGTAGTCATTGATTTTGGTGGCAAATTGGTAGGTCGTGTCTGGTCTGACAAAGAACAAGCAATCTATCGTGAGTTTGGTACTGGTCCTAACGGTGAAAAAAGTCCTAAAGACTTACCAGATGGCATAAATCCAGTTTATACACAGACACGTTGGTTTATTCCAGCTGAGGCGGTAGCAGTTGACTTAAATGCAGTCTATGGCATGCCTAAGATTACCATTCAAGGCAAAGATTTCTACATCACTTCTGGGCAACCAGCACGTCCTTTCTTGTATCCATCACTCAAGGAAATCATGCCACAAATGGGTGATATTTATAAGGAGCATGTGCAAAAAGAACTGAGAGGTCTAAAATAATGGAAAAAGTGAACATGAAAGTTGTCACAGTTGACATTTTAAAGGCTATCACAGAGCTAAAAAAAATAGCTTCTGATTATCCGTCCACTTGGAACACATTTCCACTAGCTATCTACAGGACTAGCACAAGTCCTCATTTTACAGATGCCAGTGGACAGGAACTACAAAGTAGATGGAACATCACAATTGAGCTATTTTCAAACACAAGCTTAACTGATATCACTGCTCAACTACTACAGAAGTTCGGTGATATTGGTTTTACAGGCACGTCTAAAGATGCTAACACAGCTGACTTAAGGCGTGTGATTATTGATTTGTCTGCTATTGTAGACAATAAAACAAATTACGTTTATTCAAAATAGGAGGAAATAAACATGAAAAAAAATCTAGAAATGAACCTACAAAAGTTCGCAACGTTTGCAGGCCTATTATCAAAAGGAGCTGTCTTAGCTTATATAGATGGCGCTACTACAAAAACAATCGCAGCAGTAAAATCTATTCCCGCAATTGGATCTGATCCTGAAAAAGTGGATGTTACTCACTTGGGTTCAGAAAAGAAAGCATACATCGCTGGTATCCAAGATACTGACAATATGGAGTTTGCTATCATTTATCAAGGTGACAACTTCAAAGATATTGATACACTGGTTAAATTAAATAAGGCAGTAGATTGGACCGTTACTTATTCTGACGGTCTGAAAGTAGAGTTTACTGGTCAACCATCTTATAAATTCGATGGTGTTGAGGTAAATGGTGCGCTTGGATTTAACTTGGTTGTAGTTGTATCATCAGGTCCTACATTCACCCCAGTAACTTCAGGTGGCGGACAATAATTTAAATTTAGGGGTTAGTCAAAAGGCTAGCCTTTTTATTTTTAGTGAAAAACAGGAGAAAAACAATGACAACAAAGAATAACGTAGTAAAAATGCCTAACTCAAAACAAGTTGAATTCGGTGACCTCAACCTCCAATTGCGTTTAGATGGTAAATCAATCTTGAATATCGAAAAACGACTTGATGAATCTCTAATGGGTCTTTTCATCAATGGCAATGGTGGTATGCGTTTGCCTGCTACAAATAAGTTGTTGATCGTATTACAAGGCGCTAACCAAACCTCTAATGTTGGAGACATCGATATTGTCCGTGCATTTGATAAGTACATTGACGAAGGACATACAACACTTGAACTGTTTACAACAATCCAGGAGCTACTTGAAGACTCAGGTTTTTTCGGAAAGGAAAAGACGGAGGAGACAAGTGGGGTATCTCTGGACAACGATCCAATTCAGGAAGACAGCCTTCTGTAAAAACATATACCAACATGTCTGATATGCTTGAGGACTTGTATCCTCAGGCAGTTCAAATTGGCATATCATCTACTGATTTTTGGTCAATGACTTTTGATGAAATTATGGTTCAGGTGGAAGCAAATAAAAAGCGCCACGAAAATGAGTTAAGAGAGAAAGCAATGTTTGACTACTCTCAACAACGTATGGCCATATTTGCATTCAATGATCCCAAAAACTTTCCTAAGTTTGAGGAAGCCTATCCTTTTCTAGCTGCGATTGAGAAAGAAGTTCAACAAGGTCTGTCAGAAGAGGAACAGCACAGACAGGATATGCAGCGTGACCAAGAAATCATGATGAAAAATATTCAGGCGATTCAGGCCACGAAAGAAAGAAATAAAAATAAACAATAGAAAGGAGAATATATGGAATTAGAAACTCTTGAGGTCTTACTTGAGGTCAATACAGCACGTATTCAAGAATCAATTGATAGAGTGATGCCCAATCTAGAAGGTATGATGTCCAAAATTGAGAAATTAACAGGAAACTCAATGAACCGGACTGAAAAAAACTTTGATGTTGAAAAAGGGACCACTAAATTTACGCAACAAGTAGATAAAATGACCGAAACCTTTGAAAAAATGATGTCTAAAATGGAACAAACCACAAAGAAATCATCTGAAAATATCGGGAGTAACTTATCTAGTGGAGTTAAAAAAGCACGTCCAAAAGTATCAAAAGAAGTTGATGCAATGGTTAATGAGATTAATGCCAAAATGGGTCAAGCTAAGGCTGCACAAGAAAAAGTTGCTTATCTTAGATCTCAACGCCAAAGTGCATCATCTAAAGGTGATAAAGGCGGAACAATCAAATATGATGACCAGATAGCACGTGCTCAAGCATCTATGATTAAGTATCAAGACCAAGCCAAAAGTCTAGCTCAATCACTTAAGCATGAGTTTGATGCAGTACCATCTTCGCTTAAGAACATCGCTAGAGTCATGGACTCAAACGAAGCCAAGTACAATACGATGCGCAAGCGTGTGAAGGATATGGAAGCACAGTATCAAACACAGATGCGCCCTGTTGGTAGTTTTGCAAAAGGGTTCAAAAGTGTTGATACCCCTGAGTCAAACAAAACTGCTCAAAAAATTCAGATTCAATCTGATAAGATGCAACAACTTGCTAGTGCTAATGATAGGCTTCAAAAAGAATACGCACAAACACAGGCACGTGCTGAGGCTCTCAGTAAGGTGCTAGGACGTGTTAACGCAGTAATTGGTCAATCGTCAATGGCGACTGGTTCCGCTGGTGCAGGTGCTAAATCAGCTCTAGGACAGTCAGATAGAGCTACACCTAAACGTGGTGGTCTATTTAACCGTATGAGCAACTCTATTGCACATGGTGCAAAGGGTGTTAGTAATGGATTTAAGAATTCACTTAGTATTGTTAGTAAGTTTGGTGGCCTATTCACTAGAGAGTCAGATAAGGTTACAAGAGGTAATAGGAATATGGCTATGGGTGGGAATGCGTTTGCCCAATCCATGAAATATTTATTACCATCTTTGATTGTCTATCAATTACTTGGAAAAGTTATCACTGGACTTGCTAAAGGTTTGTTTGGTGCACTGAATGCGAATGATCAGTTTAATAGTTCGCTTAATCAAGTGAAAGTTAATCTGTTAACTGCATTCTACCCAATCTATACTGCTATATTGCCAGCCATTAATGCGCTGATGTCTGCTTTAGCAATGCTAACAGGTCAGTTTGCATCACTGATTGCCGGTATATTTGGTACAACCTATCAAGCTGCAAAACAAGGTGCTAGTGGTTTGTATGAAAATGTGCAAGCTATGAATGATACAGGATCAGCAGCAGGTGATGCTAAGAAGAAAGTTGATAAACTTCAGCGATCTCTCATGGGATTTGATGAAATAAATAAAATCGGATTACAAGATGATACGGATAGTAGTTCTGGCGGTTCTGGGAAAGCTCCAAGCGTAGATTTTGGAAAAGCAACGGGGAACTATGATACTCCAGCCTGGATGAAGAATATCCAAAATGTCATGAAAGACTTCTTTAAGCCATTCCAAGATGCATGGAAAAATCAAGGCCAGAATGTTATGAGTGCGTGGAAGTATGCACTTGGGGAAGTTAGTGGACTAGTTTCAGCAATTGGCAAATCATTCATGGAAGTCTGGACTAATGGCACTGGTCAGAAGTTTATTGAGAATCTACTGATACTATTTTCGGACCTTCTTAACAGAATTGGCGATATAGCTAAAGCTTTCAAAAATGCCTGGAATGAGGGCGGTAGAGGAACGGCATTCATCCAATCTATATTTGACGTGTTAAATAGAGTTTTAGAATTACTTCATTCTATATCTATTGCTTTCCGCGATGCTTTGAATGATGGAACAGGAGAAGCTATCGCTGCAAATCTTTTAGAGATATTTACAAATATTTTTAAAGCGGTAGGAAACATTGCTGACCAACTTAAAAAAGCATGGGATCAAGGTGGAGCTGGGAAAGAAATTTTCTCTATTATTTTAGGGATTATCAATGATTTGCTTACACATATTAATAATATGGCAAAAGCTACAGCTGATTGGGCAAAGACCTTGGACTTTACACCATTGCTTAATGGAATTAAAAAGTTACTTGAAAGCATTCAACCTCTCTCTGATAATATTGGAGCTGGCTTAGAATGGTTTTATAAAAATGTACTTTTACCATTGGCTGGGTTTACTATTCAAGACTTAATACCTGCTTTCTTACAAGCATTAGGCGGGGCAATAGATTTTGTAAATGGAGTAATTGAGGCACTTAAACCAGCTTTCCAATTTTTCTGGGATAGCTTTTTGAAGCCAGTCGCTGAATGGACTGGTGGAGTAATTGTTGACGTCTTAAAAGGGCTTGGGGATGTCCTTTCAACTATTGGGGATTGGTTATCTGAGCACGGGAAAGGTTTTTCTGATTTTGTAATCACTCTAGGAACTTTTGCTGGGGTGGTTGGCGGAATCATCGCAGTCGGTACAGCAATTGAAACATTCGTAGGCTTCCTTGGAGGACTTGCTGCGATTATTACAGGAGCAGGTGGCGTAACAGGAGCTATTGGTTCTCTTGTAGCAATTCTTGGCGGTCCAATAACAATAGCTATTGCAGCAGCAATTGCGGTTGGTGTTTTGTTGTATAAAAACTGGGATGAAATTAAAGAAGCAGCCGCAAACCTTGGAAAATGGATTGGTGATAAATGGGATGGGATTAAAAATGCAACTGGTGAGGCTTGGGGCAATGTAAAAGATTCTGTTTCAAACGCTGCAAGTACTGCTAAAGACAATGCTGTCAGTGCCTGGTCTACCATGAAAGATAAAATGGGTGGATTTGCCGATAATATCAAGACAACTGCAAAAGGTGCATTTGACAAGGTATCAGATTGGGCTTCCGACATGGGTAATAGAATCGGTAAAGGTTTTTCTGATGGCTGGAAAGCTGTAAAAAAAGGCGCTAGTGATATAGCAAAAGGTATAGTGAATACGCCTATTAACGCGCTAAACAGTGTATTAGGAGGAGTCCGTTGGGTACTTGGTAAGGTTGGAGCAAGTAATCTTGCTAGTAGCATCAGTGATTTTGCATTGCCAGCTTATGCTAACGGTACCACTGGTCACCCTGGTGGATTTGCTTTAGTCAATGATGGACCAGGAAGAAATTACCAAGAGATATACCGCACACCAGATGGCAAGTACGGTATGTTTCCTAAACAACGTAACATTCTGGCAAATATGCCAAGAGGCACACAGGTACTTGATGGTGCTAGAAGCGCAAGTCTGTTAGGAGCACCTGCGTACGCTGGTGGTATATTTGGAAGTGACTTCATGAAAGACTTCAAAATGCCAAGTATGAATTTTGACTTTAGTGGATTAAGTAATATTTGGGGTGGCGTGAAAGAGACGGCGGGCAATGTTTGGAATACAGTTTCCGATGTGGCCTCTGATGTGATTGATTCACTGTCTAATCCGGGAGCATTGTTCACATCCGTTATCAGTAAATTTGTTAATTATGGTGGAGCTCTTGAACCAGCTTTATCCATGGCCACAGGTGGCGTCAACACAGTGAAAGATGGCGTTGTTGGATATTTCAAGAAGCTTTGGGATGACTTCGGCGGCTCTGCAGCTCCTTCAGGTTCTGGTGTTGAAAGATGGCGTTCAACCGTAATCAAGGCATTGTCTATGAATGGCTTGCCAACAACAAGCAATTACGTTAATGCTTGGTTGAGTCAAATTCAAAGTGAATCAGGGGGCAATGAAAAAGCGGTACAAGGCGGGTATGTTGATGTCAATACACTTAGTGGCGATTTGGCCAAAGGTCTTGTTCAAACTATCTCAGCGACGTTCAATGCTAATAAATTCCCTGGTCACGGTAACATCTTCAATGGACTTGATAATCTGCTAGCTGGTATTAACTATGCTAAAAATCGTTATGGTACAGCAGGTATGCTTGGTGTGATTGGTCATGGTCATGGATATGCACAAGGTACGCCTTATGTACCAGAAGACCAGCTTGCCATGATACACGAAGGAGAAATGGTAGTTCCGGCTAAATACAATCCATATAACTCTATGAGTGATTTTAAAGGATTTGAAACACTGCAGCTACCTGAATTGTTTAACGAAAAACCAGTGAATTACAGTAGTACTACTAATTCTACAGGTTCACAGGTTGATGTTTCTGGATATGGTTTGTCAAATATGGCAAGTTCACTTACAAGTGCAATCATGATATTAGTTCAATCCCTAGGTGCACAAGCTAATCAGGCACCAAACGGTGACATCATTATCAATATTGGCGGTCATGAATTTGGCCGTATCGCTGTGTCTGAAATCAACAAGTATCATCAACAACTTGGATATACAGAATTAAATATTTAGAAAAGAGGTTTAAATGTCGGCAATCTTACAAATTGACGGCGTTACCGTTAAATTCCCAAAAGAATTCAGCGTTAACGTCGAAACTATTGATGCAGATTCATCCGGTCGTAATGCCAATGGTGAAATGGTGCGTGATGTGATCGCTCAAAAAACTAAGTTAACACTTAAGTGGGGCCCTCTGAGTGATTCGGAAGTATCTGATATTCTACAAAGGATTAATAACCCTTTTTTTGTTGTCGTCTATCCTGACCCGCAACTTGGCCGGCAAAGAAGTAAAACTTTTTATGCTGGTGCATCTACAATGCCTTCGTATTCATGGAATGAAAAGTTTGAGGCTATGAAGTGGCAAGAGCTGTCAGTTAATATGATAGAAAAATAGGAGGAAGAGAATGCTTCAAGTCTCGAATGATTTTAATCAAGCCCTGAAAGCTGATAATAGGCGATTTGAGACTAGAATTAAAATCAACGGAAAATTATACACTAAAAATGACATTAACAGCTGGACTTATACAGGCGGTTCTATTTCGGGAGAAACTTTTCAGATTGGGTCCACCTTTTCAAATTCAATCAAAATTGAGTTTTGTTCAATAATTGAAGATATTAAAGAACTGGATGAAATAACTTTAGAAATTGGCGTTGCTACCTATGATGCAGATTATCATTATGAAAATATTCCGCCAGAAAAAGTAGGAGAGGCGCGTGTTGGATATGCGAAACTGATTCATTACAAACCAACAGTTTATGAATACGTGCCAATGGGAACATTCTATGTGACCAAAAGTGATCCGGATAGGAATGGTAAAAAGACAACAGTAGAAGCTCGTGACAGTTTTGTTTTTTTAGAGAACCTATATGTTTCGGAATTGAGTTATCCTGCTAAAATTCGTGATGTTGCTCTAGAAATTGCAAATAAAAGCGGATCTGTCATTAATGAGACCAATTTCTCTATGATTAGCAGCTCTATGATTGCCAAACCTATTGGCTACACTTATCGTCAGGCAATGGGTTTAATCGCACAATTCCAAGGTGGGTACGTTAGATTTAATAGACTTAATCAGCTTGAAGTAATGCAGCTAGTTGATCCTGAATTTAGCATTTCACCAGCAGAATATTTTCAAAGAGGATTAGTCAAAAATGAACTAATGTACCAAATTGGTGGTATTTCATGCACTATTTCTGTTCAAAAAGCGAGTGGTACGGAACAAGTTACTTTAAAGTCAGGTAGCAACACTGGTCCGCAAATTGTTTTAGAAAACAAAGTGATGACACAGGATTTACTTGATTCTATTTATCAGAAAATAAAAAATATCAATTTCTATCCGTTTTCTCTGAAATGGCGAGGTAATCCAGCTTTAGAAACTGGTGATTGGCTAATGCTAACTGACAGAGATGGGATAGAGTTTAAAACACCAAATCTAAGTTATACCTTGAATTTTAAAGGGGGGCTGACGGCAAGTAGTTCAGCCAATACAAACTCTTCCGCTCAAACTATATCTGCTTACGCTAAACCTTTAGAACAAACTCTAAAAGAGTTCAGTTCAAGAATTGATGCTGCAGGGAATAACTCTGTTTATGATGGATTGATACCACCGCCATATCCTAAAGTTGGAGATATTTGGTTTAAAAAAAGTGGACCAGATGATGAAATTTGGATTTACTCTAAAATTTCAGACGACAAATATGATTGGGTGTTACAAACATCTACGAAATTGCCTGATGACATTGCTAATAAGATAGAAAATGCTACACCATCTGATGAAATTGTTAAAACAATCAACCTGTCAAAGGAGACTGATGGTAAAGAATGGTTGAAAATTACAGGTGCCAAGATTTGGTTAACTGATCAAACTAGGATTGATGATGCAATAATCAAAGATGCAATGATAGGGAATTTGAGTGCATCTAAGATCAATGCTGGCACACTGAATGCAGCCAGTGTGAATGTGGTTAACTTGAATGCTAAGTCTTTAAGTGCAGGAACTATCAGTGGCAATAATTTATCAATCAACTTAGACACTGGAGCGGTGCAGTTTCAAAAAGGATATATTGCTGGTAATAACTCTAAAATCAGATTTGATTTAGACAAAAATTATTTTCAATCTTTGAATGATTTAAATCAAGGTTTTGTAGTTAAAGATGGGATATTTAATTTTTACAGTAGTTATTTGTTTAATGATGGTATTAAAATCGGTGATATAAGTTCAGATATGATTGCAGAGGGTGGTGGAATAAAAATATCTGGAGAAGCTGGCGTTTTTCTAAACTCTAAAAAAAATGTGGCTTCAATAGGTATAGGCTCTGGAGGATTAGCAAATGGTAATCAGGTCTCTATTTTTGGCGACACTTATTTTTGGGATGGAATTAGCGTTCTAGGTAAGAAAAATGCAGTACATATTACTCGAGATGGTGTAAGAGAAACCCCAGCTTATGAAACAGCAGAATCATATCTAGGAGATATTGGTACAGCAGAAACTGGTGAAAATTGTACAATTACTATTCCTATCGAAGAGCATTTTTCTGATGTTATCAATACAGATTATGAGTACCAGGTATTTTTGCAAAGCTATGGTGATGGTTATGTTTACGTTTCTTCAAGAGATAAAACTAGTTTCACAGTGAAATCAACGGTCCCTTATCTTCCTATTGGATGGGAAATTAAGGGTAAAAGGAGAGGTTATGAAAGTGACCGCTTGGAATTAACTGATATGAAGTTTGAAAAAATAAAAGAAATCGAAGAGCAAAAGACGAATGAGGAGAAAGTATGAATAAACAAATTGATGCAGAAAAATTAATAAACATTTTAGTTACTAAAATTGCGCAACTCGAATTAGAAAATGCAAAATTGAAAGTATTGATTGATAATGAATCTGAAGAACAAAAGGGGGGATCTGAGTGAGTTATGAAAAACAAGCATGGTCTAAATACGATGCTTTGAAACCAGAGGAAGAGAATATTGAAAATGGTGCAGTTGTGACAGATAGTCGTATGAACCATATGGAAAATGGAATTTCCGATAGTTCGAGTACAGTAGAAAATCACGTTGCCAACAAGTTAAATCCACATTCAGTAACCAAAACTCAAGTCGGTTTAGGGAACGTAGATAATATTGAACAGGCTGCTAAGTCAGATTTTGATGCTCATGTTTCTAACACTTCAAATCCGCATGAGGTCACAAAATCACAAATTGGATTGGACAAAGTGGTAAATGTTGAACAAGCAAGTAAATCAAATTTTGATAGTCATGTGTCAAATTATAATAACCCTCACGCTGTAACGGCAAGTCAAACTGGTGCGTATACAAAAGGCGAGGTTGAATCTAAATTATTGCTAAAAGCTGTTGATTCTGAGGTAGTTCATAAAGAAAATAATGAAAATATTTCAGGTTCAAAGACATTCACAGGGCAAACAAAAGTTGGTAATTTAGAAGTCACAGGAAATATAAAATTAACTGGCATGATTGGTGAATGGACAAACATCCCACTTGTAGCTGGATATACAGCAGGAGATGGTCAAACACCACAGGTCAGAAAAGTAAGGACTGCTGAGGGTTTGATACGAATTGATTATCGTGGAGCGATCGGAGCTACTTCAGGAAACTTGCCAATCGCACAAGTGACAGTTGGTACAATACCTACTGATTTCTTGCCACTTGGTACTGTGCTTATGCAAGGTAGCGATAATACAGGTAGAGGTGGGCGCGTAGCATGTTTGACAAGCGGTGAGATGAGGATTTTAGCTCCTAACACTTCAGCATATGTATATCTGAACTCAACGTTTTATTATCAGTAATATCTCAATGTAATACTAGAAAAGAGGAAAAATATAAAATGGAATATAAACTAATGGGCATATCGTGCCTAATTTTGATTATCTTGGTTTTGACCTGGATAAAAGACGGGGAGAAGATGGACCCGCCGCTTAAAAAAAGAATGGTTATTGATATTGTGACAATTTGCATTTTTTGGGCAGTATTTGAGTTTTACAACTATTCAAATTCAAAGACATATGAGAATGAAATCGCATTGGTCGTGAATGGATCATTGCTTTTCTTTTTTGCACGAATGGTCCAACTGATTTGCCAAATTAACCCAATGATTCAAGATTTGGCAAAGTATCTCAAATCAAAAGGTATTAATATGGAGGATGACAAATGAAAAAAATTAAAAAAACAGTAGCAGCTCTTTCGATTCTCGCAGGGCTTTTTGCTTACGCTAATCCAGCTTTCGCTGCAGTTGGAGACCAAGGCGTGGATTGGGCGGTATACCAAGGAGACCAAGGACAATTCGGTTATGCACATGACAAGTTTTCAATCTCACAGCTTGGTGGCTATAATGGTGTTGGCATCTACTGGCAATCTACCTATGCTTCACAGGTACAGTCATCTATCGCACAAGGTAAACGTGCCCACACCTATATTTGGTATCAAAGTGTGACCAATACAACTTTGGCCAAAAATATATTAGATACAATGCTTGCTCAAGTTCAAACACCTAAAGGGTCTATTGTGGCTTTAGACGTTGAAGACGGTGTGGCAAACACTGATGTGATTCTGTGGTCTCTGCAGTACATTCAAGATAGAGGATATACGCCACTACTTTACGGATATAAGCATTTCTTGACAAATAACTTGGACTTGAAACGAATTTCTGATAAGTTTGGTCTCTGGCTTGGTGAGTATCCAGATTATACTGTGACACCAGTGCCAAATTACAATTACTTTCCATCATGGGATAACATCCAGATTTTTCAATTCACGTCAACGTATGTGGCAGGCGGCCTTGACGGAAATATCGATCTATCAGGTGTGACAGATAACGGGTATAAAAACGGAAATCCTATCAAGCCAAACACAGAAACTCCATCTATTGATGCAGGTAAAGAAGCCGATAAAGTCAAAGGCAACGCTAAAGAAGTTGGCATGACCGTCAAAGTCAATTTCAGCGCTAACAACTACTCTACTGGTGAAGCGATTCCAGATTGGGTTAAAGGGACATCTTACCAAATCATTGAGAAATCAGGAGACAAAGTCCTGCTTGATGGTATCATGAGTTGGTTGAGTGTCTACGACGTTGAGACTTTGGACGCATCAACTAGTGGACCAACTGTAAATGCTGTCCAAACTCATATCGTGCAATACGGTGAAAACTTAAGTAGCATTGCTGTGAAGTATGGTACTACATGGCAAGAATTGGCTAGTATTAACGCTTTAAGCAATCCTAACATTATTTACCAAGGACAATCTTTAAACGTTGTAGGTGGTCAATCTGTGGCGACATCAGGCTATTGTGTTGTTGAGTATGGTGACACGTTGAGTGGTATTGCAGCACAGTTTGGCACGACAGTTGAATCTCTGATCTCAGCAAATGGGATTAGTAATCCTGATTTGATTTATGCCGGCCAAGTTTTAAATTTTTAGAGTATGATAGTAAAACTCCCCATGGTCGATTGATCGTGGGGAGTTTTTTGTGTACAACTATTTATATCATATTACAATATCTGGTATAATGCAGATGAGTTTTTGAAAATATGAAATATACCACATGGCTTAGCTGTGTAAAACTATTAATATCATATTTTTGTATTATTTTCAATAATTTATGATATAATACAAGCATTATGAAAGAAAAAACAACTCTATACCATGTTAATAGTATGGAAAAAATTGAATATTTTTGCACAGAAAATAAATTAATTTTAAGTGAACATAAATCAGATAACAAATATGCTGGTGACGGTATGTATTTTTGGGATAATAGAGGTAATGCCGATTATTGGGTGGGTCAAAAACTTAATTACTTTAAAAAAGATGACCTTTGCTTATTAGTGGTCTCTATAGAGTATAATTCAGATAATCTTTTAGACTTGATGGATAATTCTCAACTATCAGAGTATCAGATAGTGCTATCTAAATTAAAAAATATAGAAAAAATTAATATGCGAACATTGGGTGAGAAAGTTGATTTTTTATGCAACTTTTTGGGTTTTAAAATAGTTAGATTTGCAACATATTACCCAAGAGTTCCAAAAAGTGATTTGATTGCTGGGAGTTATGTGAATAATAAAAATAAAGTAATCTATTGTGTAAAGCCTAATCATTGTGATATAATCAAGACAAAGCATAAGGAGGTTTTATCTTGATGGATGCATTAACTAAGTTAAAAATGTTATCTTCTAAACTTGAAGATCCAGAATTTGTAGAACAATTTTCGAGAGATTTTGATAAATTCCTTTCTGAAAGAAGTACAACGAATTCTATGCAATCAGACTTTTCAGAAATTAATATTAACTTTCTAAAAGATAACTACAAGACAGTTAAACTTAACTTTCTAAAAGATAACTATGAAATAGAGTCTTCAGATATCAATTTCAATTCGAAACCATTAGCAGCATCTGATTTTACTACGTTAAATGTAGCGATGGCAGCTTAAGAACAGAGAGAATGATGAACGATCCAGTTATACAATTCGAAAAATATCAAATAGAAAAAATAGACTATAGCGTTATTAGCGAAGACGACGTAAATGAATACAAAATGGAGTTTTCGGGAATAATCGCAACATCAGATGACGAAAAAAGTGGCAAAGTAACTTTTAATTTGACTCTTCCAGACAAAAAAGATAGCAGAAAGATAAAAGTTGTAATAACTGGATATTTTTCTTTTAGAGATGATGTTAAAACGGAAGAGGAAAAAAGAAAATATTTGGGAGTGAATGGAGCAGCAATGCTATTTCCTTATTTGAGAACAACTGTTTCTATGATTACCGTTCTTGATAAAAGCGAAGCGATTCTGTTCCCTACATTAAATTTTGTTGAGCTGATGGAACTATCTGAAGAAGATGATAAATAAATGGCCTCGTAGACAACCGTCCGCAAGGTTTTTTTGTGTGCAAAAATAAGTTAAAACTTGACCAAAACAAAAAAATATACTATGATAGCGTTAGTTTAATAAACTAACGCTATTTTTGTACAAGGGGAAACATATGCCGAGAGTAGATAGATCATACAGTCAGTTTGAGGAAATTCGCAACTATCACGATCGTAGCATGATGAAATGGCAAGGCTTCTTCCTGTCAGAACACACCGCTTCGATGAAAGAAGATAAGATGCCAAAAGTATACTACAAGCATTATGTTAAAGGTGTACTTAAATAAGAAGGAGATATAAAAAATGAGCAATATCCACGCAGTTATATACACAAAGCCACATTGCATGCCTTGTAAAATGACTACTAAATTAATGGATAGTCTAGGTATGCCATACGAAAACACTTACTACGGCAATTCGGAGCAAACCAACTCTATTGAGTTAGATAGTCATAATGAAGTTAAACGCACCTGGAGTGAGAAGAAGGTCGAAAAACTGAAAACTAAGTACAACATTACTTCATTGCCATTTATCAAAATTATAGATGATGAGACTGAAGAAGAGTTGGAGTTTTGGTCTGGTTTTAGACCTGAGAAAATTAAGAAATGGAATAGCGAGATTTAGTGCGCCAAAAGTGTGCCTAGTTCTAATATTACCTCGATAATCAAGAGGTTATTAATCAGTTATGAATGTGCTGAAAAACCGTGTTTTAATTGGCACTATACATATATTAGTTATTATGAGAACATGCTTCATAACTTCCAATTCGTGTTCGAATAAAAGAGATAAATGACTGAAAAAGTAGATCATCATGGTCTGCTTTTTTGCTAGTC
>MTLE01001477.1_pt2 | contig 24452 bp, 12 predicted proteins | sample 1982461 | NCBI WGS metagenome assembly MTLE01 (sample SAMN05712605, study PRJNA340218) | biofilm metagenome | isolation source: sample SPL anode biofilm adapted to -200 mV | place: USA | collected 2012-02-03
AAATGCCCGTATATACCTTTGGGCCTATCCCGGCGAAAGAGTTATCATTGACGGATCGAACGAAGTTGCCACTACAGTGAATGAATTTAAACAGGCCCGTTGCATCTATGTCAATCATTTTGGCGATTACTGGCATTTCAAAAACCTGGAACTGTGTAACGCAAAAGACAATGGAATGAAACTCGAAGGGAGTTACAACATTGTGGAAAATTGTAAATTCTATGGAAATAACGATACAGGATTGCAAATAGGCATGTACAAGGATTTTTCCATTGAAGAAACACAGTCCTTCCCTATCACCGGCGAACCTCAGTTTAATCCCGGCTACACATATTGCAGACATAACATAATAATCAACTGCGATTCGTGGTACAATTACGATAGCAAATCATTCAACGGCACCGACGATGGTGGCGATGCTGATGGATTTGCCTGCAAACTTTTTCCCGGACCGGGAACAGAATTTCACGGTTGCCGTGCATGGAACAATTCAGACGATAACTGGGACTTGTACATGGTTTATCATCCAATAGTTATTGAAAACTGCTGGAGCTGGAATGCCGGGAAAAGACTCGATGGGTCAACGCCAGGTAACGGAAATGGCTTTAAACTGGGAGGCGGCGGAACTTCGGGTGGTGCTGCATTTGCACAATCTGTCGGTGCTCACGTGGTTCATAACTGTGTGGCCTTCGATTGCGCTCATAAAGGTTTTGATCAAAATAATGCTTATGAAGCAATGTATTTATTTAATAACGTCGCATTTGGCAACGAATACAATTATCGCTTCCCTACTATCTTTATGTACGGCACTATGTACATGAGGAATAATATCGGATTTAAACCAACAGTTCTTAATCATGAGTTTTTGTCGGCCAACAAGGAAGGAGCTCAGGTTCCGAACACAGATTACAACAGCTGGACAACATTTGATGGATGCGACCCCTACAAAGATGGAAATAAAGTGAACGGCGTGGCAACATACGCTAAGGATTATACTTCCGAATTTAAAAGTTTATCTTCCGATTTATTTTTGGCCGACCGTCAGGCAGATGGAAGTTTGCCCGACAATGATTTTTGCAAATTAGTAGCAGGTAGTAAATTTATTAACGCGGGTGAAAACATCGAAAATTTCGTCCCAGAGGCTCATAGTCCCGGCGGACTTACACTTGCACCCGTGACTATTCTTTATAATGATGGGAAAGCTGATATGGGAGCCTTCGAAACAGGCGATCCAACTACAGCAACACTGTCACTTACTTCAGGAAAAGCTAATCAGTTTGTATATACCGGAACAGCAATTCAAACCACTGCGTATAAATGGGGTGGAGCCGCAACAGATGTTACAGTCAGCAATTTACCCGAAGGTTTAACCGCTACAAAAGATGTCACTGCCAAAGCAGTCACAATTTCGGGCATTCCTACAGCCGAAGGGACTTATACAATTGTAAATATTGGAGGTACAAATACAATTACATTAACAGGTACAATCAGCATTTCGACAGTGGCACCTGCATCTCTTCAACTGCTTTCAGGCAAAGCCGTGCAGGAAGTCTATTTTGGAAACGCTATTGAAACAATAATATTCAGCTGGGGTGGCGGAGCAACTGACGTAAACTACACTGCGCTTCCGACCGGACTGGAAGCTGTAAAAGATGTAGTCGCAAAAACGCTGACAATATCTGGTATTCCGACTGATGATGGGTCATTCTCTGTAAGTTCAGTAGGCGGAATGGAGGGTTCGGCAATTGACATTAACTGTAATATAGTGCGTGTTTTACCGACCAAAATATTGACAGGTGACTGGTATCATATTCAGGACGAATGGACTGCTCTACCCGCCGATTTACAAGGAGTTGTTGCTTTGACGAATGGAAGCGATGCTTATCCCACTGTTTGGAATCCGACATATGTTGAAAGCGACGGAACTGTGCCAGGCGGTTGCACCATAGGGGCTATCAATGTTGAACGCAGTGGTGGAAGCGTAACATGGAACCTGCCAAGTCTGGTGGAAATGAAATCCAATATTAATTTTACAGGAACCCGTACGCTGACAATTGAATATACCATCAATGGAGTAACAAAAACATGGACTTCAACATCGCTCAGCAAACAAACCATGCTGAATTGGGATATGATGCAGGCTATAGGACTGGAAGCAACAAAAAAACCGGTAAGTATAAAATTTATCAATAATAATTCTTCCGGTGGAATTCGTATCTACGATTTTTATATCAAAACCTATGATGTGTCTTCGGCTGTACAGCAAGTCGTTGCAAATAAAAAGACCTACCCAATGTATCAGACTGAAACGGCTCTGATAGTTTATGGAGAAGTTACTTCATTAAAAGTTTACAGCTTATCAGGGTCTGTTGTTTCTCAATCAGTTATGTCGCAATTGGTTGAAACCGGTAAATTGAATCGCGGAGTATATATCGTTCAGATAAGGGATAAAGAAGGCAATATTTCAACGCAGAAATTCATTCGTAAATAAAAAATTATATCACTATCGAAAAATGAAAGCAAAAAAAATTCTCATTTTCTGTCTTACTGCGTTTTCATTACAACTGTATGCAGAAAACAATAAACCATATTCAAAATGGATGGCCGATTCTCAAATGTCACGCAGCGGGAGTCTTACATCATGGGATTATCCGGACGGTTTGTTCGTTGAATCCATTCTGAAAGTTTATAACGAATATGGTGAAAGCACATATTATAATTACGCCTTAAATTACGCCAAAGCAGTAGTAAATTCTTCTACCGGAAAAATTGGCTCGGGATATAGTTTTACCGCCTATACGCTCGATAATATCAATCCGGGGATGTTTCTGATGCAGATTTACAACACCGAAAAATTACCGCAATACAAAATAGCTTTAGACACATTACGAAAGCAAATAACCAAACAGCCACGCACTAATTACAGTGCTGCGGGCGGGTTCTGGCACAAGGCATCCTATCCTCACCAAATGTGGCTGGATGGACTTTATATGGGAACCCGTTTTTATGCCGCTTACGAAAAAGCATTCGACAAAGGCGCGTCGTACGACGACATTGTAAATCAGTTTGTCCTTATTCACAGCAAAACGTACGATTCGGATTATCAGCTTAATTATCATGCATGGTCGGCTATGCCTACGGATGCTAATTCATTCTGGGCAAATCAGTCCGATCCATTCAAAGGCTGTTCAAAAGAGTTTTGGGGCAGAGGTCTGGGATGGTATGCTGCGGCTTTGGTCGACGTACTGGAAATTTTACCCGAAAATTATTCCCGCCGGCAGGAACTGGTTGATATTCTGAATCAGGTAGCAGCAGGCATAAAACGCTGGCAGGATCCTGTAAGCGGTTGTTGGTATCAGCTTCTCCGTTACGACAACACACTCACTTCCAACGGCACACACAATTATATTGAAGCATCCGCATCCAGCATGTACACCTACGCCCTGCTCAAAGCGGTTCGGTTAGGATTAATTCCCAAAACCGATTATCTGCCCGTAGCCACAAAAGCCTATCAGGGGTTGATTGATAATTTTATCTCTGAAGATTCAAACGGTGTGTTGTCATTAAACAGGATTTGTAGATCGGCAGGTCTTGGCCCGGCTTCGAGTCCTTCACGCGACGGAACCATTAACTATTACCTGAACGGCAGCGATGCAGGACAAATTGTATCGAACGATCTGAAAGGAGTTGGTCCGTTTATTATGGCCAGCGTGGAATATGAAATGTATCAGAATGCATCAACAAAAATTACTCAGACTTATGAGAATAATTATAAAATAATAAAGCAATACGATTCAATATCCATAAAATCATACGATAAACAAATTTCAAAAATTGAGTTTTATAGTATACTTGGCAGATTGAATCAGTATGAGAACTCAGGAATCAAAAGCGAAATAAATATTTCAACAAGTGGGTATATGCCGGGAATTTATATTCTGAGAATAAATAATGACTTTTCAGAAAAAATCATTATTTAATCTCTTATATCGGATTAATTATATCATTTCTAATTTGCGATCTATTACTAAACAATTATAATCAAATCACTTTTAAATTTAATTATTATGAAAAAACAATTTACAAAACTCTTAGCATTAGCATTTCTACTCTTTATCTTTATTTCAAATGCCAATGCCCAACTTGTTACTTTGGTTAACTCAACTTTTCAGGACTGGACAGTTGCACCTCCAGCAGCAAGCGGAGACGGTGTAACTATATATAATATTACAGGAGCAAGTATTCTTTTCAAAGGAACAGGATACAATTACGGAGGTTCACCTGGAACAGGAACTGTAGATGCCAGTTATCCAAATTATTTTCGATTCGGATCTGCAATGTCTCCATTATTTACATTAGATTGGCCAGGAAGTTCTGCTGTTACTATGAGTAATCAATTTTTACGAATAACTCCAACAAGTCCCTTTGTAAATGGTGGTAAAATTACTTTGACCATTAGTTCAACTTCGAATAATTCAGGACAATATCAGGTTGGTGACATTGCTACTGGTTCATTATTGGGAACAGGTATATTGGTAACAAAAAATATACGAACAGATGTTGTCATTGATCTGCCTTCAGATTATAACGGCATTAAACAGATTGCGATCGGACGCAACGCTAGTACATTTTTCTTACACGCAATTAAAATCGAAACCAATACTTCATCTACAGAAGCCAATACAAACCTCAAAGATTTAACTGTAGATGGTACTACTGTTACAGGATTTGATCCAGCAGTCCACACATATGACGTAGCTTTACCATATGCCTATCAGGGATTGCCCGTTGTAGCAGCAAGTACTAATGATGCTAATGCCACTGCTAACATTACTCAGGTAACAGAAATTCCTGGATCAGCCACTGTAAATGTTACAAATACCGGAGTTGACCCAACTTTATACACAATAAATTTCACAAGAATTCCTGTAAGTACAGCCTGTGATATTACTGCATTTTCCATCAATGGTCAATACGGAGTTATCAACACATCGAACAACACAATATCAGTTAATTTAAGTTCAAATACAGATATTACATCGTTAACTCCGGTAGTAACAACTTCCGCTTTGGCAACTTACACTCCTGGTAGTGCTCAGAATTTTTCCAATCCGGTTGATTATGTAGTCACTGCTGAAGATGGTTCTACTACTAAAACCTATACAGTTACAGTCAATTTAATTGCACCATATTCGGGTCCATATCCTTACGAAACTACTTTCCCTGCTGATTTTACAATTCCGGCATGGATGTCGTCTCCAACCAATGGAATATCCTTCACCAATGTTTATACAGGGTCTGATGCAAGTCTCTGGTTCGAAAGTGGTGAAACAGTTAATGCTTCTGTTCTGAGACTCAACAGCACAACTTCTGTGGAATTTTATGTTAGTAAATGTTCTACTGTCACTGCTGGTTTATCAGCAACAGGAAGCCGGCTTTACAATCTGTATGTAAACGGTGTAAACAAAACAAATTCCGGTACCATAAGTTCCAATACCAAATATGAATTAACCTACGATGTTAATCTGAATGAACCAGTTGTAATCCGTGTTGAAAATACAGGAAACGGAGGTGCTACAATGGGTTATCTGAAAATCGAAAGTTCATTCGGAACCGGACTTTCTCAAGGTAAAATCTCGGGTATTTCTTTCGACGGAAAAACTATCCATAACGATGCCAATTTAGACCTACAAGTATTTGATATTGCAGGTAAAAGAGTTGCCGGTTCAAATAAGAATATCGATATGACTTCAAATGCCAATGGCATTTATATCGTAAAATCAACTCAGGGCACACTTAAAATTTCTCTCATGAAATAGTTTGGATTATTAATTATGAGAATGCGAAGCGCAACGTTGTGATAACGTTGCGCTTTATTTATGCCCACACAGTTTTGTCTACACTTACAATGGCATTCTAACACTCAGTTCGCCGTAGCGTAAAATGATGCTGATGGTTCGGCATAGCTTGTAGCTATGTCGAAGCTAAAAGCAAAGCTCCAGCTTTGCATATTCAAAATTTAATATTAAAAGCAGGAGCTTTTATTTTAGTAATGACGAAGGCAGAGCCTTCGCCAAACATCGGGTCACACAAGTTTTACGCTACGAAGAACTGGTAAGAGTCCAAGTCACCACCTCATTGTTTAAACACGATGTAATTTTTGCTGCAATGTGTGTTTTGTACCATCAACACCTGTTGAAAGGACAAAACATTATTACCATGAGCAATCAACAGTTATTTACACCGCTTTACAGTCACTGCAATACACTGTCAACAGGTGTCAGAACTACTTTACATCACTTGCAAAGCCCTGTCAACAATTGCTGAAACCGCCTTACAACAGTTGTCGAGTACTCTCAATAATTTTTACGAAATAAATCCCCGGATTGCGAACAAGGGGGTTGACAAACTTTTAGTCGTCGCAGACACTAAAAACGTTTGGTTGATTATAAGTATCGTCCTTAAATAACTTCACAAAAAAGAGTGTCCAAAACTCTTTGTACACTCTATTCTTTATTCTGTAAAATATCAAATTTATTTGCTGAATTTCAACACATCTTTAGTTCCGGTAACGCGAACAATATAAATTCCTTTTTGGAAATTAGCTGTCGAAATTGCGGTAGTTGCAGAAGCCACTCTTTTACCTAAAACGTTGTAAACTTCGATAGGTAAATTATTACTGTTAGTTACTTCAGTACCGTTATATGCAACACCTTTGTCAGTAAGAACCTTATTTACACCCGAATAAACACCAGTAGATACATAATAATAATTAATACCACTTGATTTTGAGTATAAATAAAGAGAAGTTGCAGCACCTGTATAATTATAAGTATAAGTAGCAGCAGCAGAGCCAACAATATGAGAAATAGAGTCAACAAAAGACTCGTCTGTATTTACTATAACTAAAGTTCTTTCAGCAGAAGCATTAGATGATATCATCCCTACATTTATTGTAGTTGGTCCTGTAACATCAAATTTCAGATATCTGGTCGTCGGAATAAATGATGGAGATACAGGGGCACCTCCTCCTCCGGTTTGAAGACGATAACTATAGGTAGTACCATCAATTGTTTTAGTATTCGCTGTCAGTGAAAATAGTGCTGTACCATCAGTTCCCACTGTCAGTCCATTTTCAGTAAAAGTAGAAGCAAAAGATACGGTAGGTGATGCACCATAAGGAGCTTCACTGAAATTCCAAACTGTTTGTGCATTTACTGCAACAATTGCTCCGAAGGCCATTGCTAAAGAAAGTAAAGTTTTTTTCATGATTAGTTAGTTTTTAATAATTACTGGAAATATTAATTGTCTGTGCAAATATATGCGATAAAGGAAGAACGAGTGTGGATAAATAATTTGAAACTGTGTAATATTTGACTCATTCTTTATTTTATAACAAAAAAATAGAGCAATACGTTCTCAAATTTTTATTTTTGCAAAACAATATTCCTTATAGCTTTTCAAAATGAAAAAATTACTCCTATCATTCATTATACTGTTTATTGCAATAATTGCAAACGGTCAGTACCATTTTTCGTTTACTCATTATACTTCAGATAACGGGCTGTCGCAAAACAGTATAACCGCCATGATGAAAGACAGCAAAGGTTATATGTGGTTTGGCACGCGCGACGGGCTGAATAAATTTAACGGATACAATTTTACCATTTACAGTTCAAAACCCGATCAGCGGTTATCGGTATTGAGCAACCGCATACTGGCTATTAAGGAAGATCACTGGGGATTTATATGGGTAAAAACATACGATGAAATTGTATACAGGCTCGACCCTGCTTCTGAAGATCTTAAAAGAATTGCAAATCCCAAAGGAGGATTTGTTGATGATAAAATAAACGATGTAATCATGCTACCGTCGGGTACCATTTGGCTCATGACTTTCGAAAACGGGTGTTATAAAGTGGAAACCGACAAAACCAGTCATGAACTAAAGGTTAGCTTTTTCAATAAATCAAACAATTTATTGCCGGATAATAAAATCACTCACATTTTTGAAGACAGCAATAAAAACACATGGCTTCTTACCCTTAAAGGTCTGACATGTATTGATTCCAATGGAAAATCAACCGTTTATTTTCCCAACAAACCGTTCTACTCATTTGTAGAAAACGAAAAAAGAATTGTTTTCGGGAGTGAGGGCGCGATAATTCAATACGACAAGCGATCCAAATCATTTAAAACGACCGAACTTACCGAAAAGGTAAATGTCACCAGTCTGGCAGCCTTATCGATTAATCATTACCTGCTGGCAACTCTGGAACAGGGATTTTACACCTATGATATTTTGCGGGAAGAACTGCAACATTTTTCGAAAGAAAAATATCCTGAAATGAAGACAAACGAAATTCAGGAGATTTATATCGACAGAGCCGGTGAAGCGTGGTTAGGCATTCATTTCCCGGGTGTATTACATTTCAATCCACAAACAAACAAAATTATGTACGTACCTTCGTTAATGAATGAGGGGCAGGTGACAAATCCTAATTACCTGATTTTTGAAGACGATAAGGATGTTTTGTGGATACAACCCTACTTTGGTTCCTTTTCGTGGTACGACAGAGTTAATGACAGGCTCGTACCATTTTACAGCGCGTACAACGAAGATATTAACACGTTGTTTTCTTATGGTGTAAACCACGTTTTATCCGATTCTCAGGGTGTACTCTGGATTAGTAACAACCGTGGAAACGGTTTTTTCAAATGCACTTTCCTCCCCGATTATTTTAATCATTACCTGTTTCAGGACCATTCTGTCTACAGCATTTCAAACGAAACAAGAGCCATTTTTGAAGATAACGAAAAAAGACTCTGGGTGGCATGTAAAGACGGTGCGGTACATGTTTTTGATAAAGACAAAAAAGTGATCGGTACATTAAACTCTGATGGAAGAATTATTCCGGGTGGTAAAATGGAAGTTTTGGTTTATAATTTCTTTCAGGATAAATCGGGCGATATATGGTTTGCAACCAAACGTCAGGGATTATTCCGTTTGAAACCGAAAGCAAAAAACTCCTTCCATATTGAGAATTTTGTACACAATCCGAATGATATTAACTCGCCGGCCAACAACGATTTTTATTCTGTTACGCAGGACGGTGAAGGCAGGATGTGGGCAGGTAGTTATGGAGGTGGTCTCCATTTAATCACCGAAGTAAACGGCAAAATAAGTTTTATTCATTCAAAAAACGGGCTCACCAATTATCCGATAACCAATTGTTCGAAGGTCCGTCAGGTGTATGTGGATTCGAAACAACATATCTGGGTAGCTACTACAGAAGGATTTGTTGTTTTTGATTCAAATTTCAAGAAGCCTTCGGATATTAAATATTCATACTATCACAAAAACGAAAATGATACCAACAGTTTGGGTGCTAATGATATACATTGCATTTTCGAAGGAGCCAACGGCAATGTCTGGATCGGAACATTCGGGGGCGGATTAAATAAACTCAAATCGAAGTTTGAGCCGGATAAAAAGATGGAATTTGAAGTTTTTGACCGTTCGAAAGGGATGCCGAATAATGTGGTTTATGCAATTATCGACGACAAACAGGGGAATTTGTGGCTGACAACAGAAAATTCAATTGTAAAATTCAATAAGAAAACAAGCAAAATAGAAGTTTTCGGGAAAGGTAACGAACTTGAAAATGTTGAATTTTCAGAAGCTTCGGCATGCTCACTGAGTTCAGGTGAAATTTGTGTCGGTTCAAAATCCGGATTCTATTCGTTCTATCCCGACAATGTAAAAAGACGGGTAATGCATGCGCCATTGGTTTTTACAGGATTGTTACTTTTCAACAAAGAAGTGGAAATTGGAGCAAAGGGTTCAATTTTACAAACTCAGATAGACAACACCAAACAAATTGTATTTAAACACAATCAGAATGTATTTACCATTGAATTTGCAACACTTGACATGCGGGCACCGGAAAAAATACAGTATGCCTATAAACTTGATGGTTTTGATGCAGACTGGAATTATGTGCACACAAAACATTTTGCAACATACACGGCACTTCCTCCCGGCACGTATACATTCCGCGTGAAATCCACGGACAGTGAAGGAATATGGTTGAATAACGAACGTAGTATTGAATTAAAAATTAAACCTTCGTTCTGGCAATCGAACTTTGCAAAATTTTTATATGTAATTCTTGTTCTACTGTTGTTTTCAACAGCATTTTACATATTCTTTACATTTTATAAATTAAAAAACAACATTCATCTTGAGAAAAAGATGACCGATATGAAGCTCCGGTTTTTTACGGACATATCACACGAATTACGCACACCTTTGACTTTAATTTCGTTACCTGTAGATAACATTCTAAAGGAAAATCTGGAGCCTAACATTAAGGAACAACTTACACTGGTACGCCGGAACCTCGACAGAGTTCTCGGATTAATCAATCAGATCCTTGATTTCAGAAAAATTCAGAACAACAAAATGCGGTTGGCTGTCGAAGAAATCAATTTCGGAGAATTTGTAAATAACAGCAGCAGCAATTTTATTGAAATAGCGCATTCAAAGAATATTCATTTTCATATTATTGATAATTCATACGGTATAAAAATATGGGCCGATCCGGAACGCCTTGACTCTATCATTTACAATTTACTTTCCAATGCATTTAAATTTACTGCGGCCGGGAAAAATATTACCGTAAAAACCTCTGTCAACCAAAACGTGGCGGTGCTGTCTGTTATTGATGAAGGTATTGGAATAGCTCAGGAAAAAATCAACTTTATTTTTGACAGGTTTTTCAGTATCTCTACATTGCGTAATATTACCCAAAAAAGCACAGGAATAGGGCTCGATTTAGTAAAAAATCTGGTAGAACTACATCATGGACAAATTAAGGTTGAAAGTCAGTTGGGGAAAGGAACACGTTTCGACATTGAATTTAAAACCGGAGTAGAACATTTTAAAGATGAAGTGGATATCCTTGTTTCAGATCAGACAATTCCGGAGCCTGAAAAAGAAGAGGAAGAACTGGAAGTTATAGAAAATCATCACGATACGGTTTCGCCACTGATTTTAATTGTCGAGGACAACGAAGAACTCCGACACTTCCTGAGAAACAGCCTGAAAAACAACTATAGAGTGGAAGAAGCGGAAAATGGTCAGATTGGGTGGAAAAAGATTGAGCATTTAATGCCTGACCTGATTATCACCGACTTGCGCATGCCTGTAATGGATGGGCTTGAGTTGACAAGAAAAGTGAAAGAGGAAACCAGTACTTCACATATTCCGGTAATTATGCTTACCGCTGTTACAGATATGGAAAGCAAACTGGCAGGAATCCGAGTAGGAGCCGACGATTATATTACCAAGCCTTTCAGTTCTGAGTTTTTGGATGCCCGAATTGAAAATCTGATGGCTCAGCGTAAGCAATTACAACAATTTTATCGTTCGCAGATTTCTTCTTCGAAACCTGATTTCAATTTGCCTCCACTCGAATTAAAATCGCAGGAAGAGCAATTTATGCAGGAATTAATTCAGCTTATGAATGAAAATCTGGATAATTTCGATTTGAATATTGATTTTCTGGCCTCTGAATTAGGTATGAGTCGCACCGTTTTCTTTAATAAACTAAAGAGTTTAACAGGCTTTTCACCCGTTGAATTTGTGCGTGAAGTAAGATTCGAACGGGCAGCCGATTATATCCGTGATACACAGTTCACGGTATCAGAAGTATCGTATCGAGTAGGGATAGAAGATCCGCGCTATTTCAGCCGTTGTTTCAAACAAAAGTTTGGAGTCACTCCATCCGAATATAGAATTCAACACGGTAATTAAGAAAAATAAAATGCCATGTTAAGAAAAGAGGAACGATGATTTCCTCTTTTTTTATTTCTGTTTGGACCAGAATTATTTAAAAATATCAGGAAAAAGATAAAGCATAGTAAGATAGAAAATCATAAGTTGATACTTCTGATTAATTAAATTCGAATCTAAACAAGCATTATTATGTAAAAAAAGTATCATATATTGATAAAAAAATATGTTTTTCACTCTTTCAATTACTCTATTTTTGCAATGTCGGAATGTGTCATTTCGCAAAAAACAATTAACCTTCTAATATTAAATTTAATTCCATGAAAAGAAAAATCATTTTTCTATCGGTATTACTTCTTTTTGGAGTATGCTTAGTGTCTGCACAGCAGAATCTTTCTGTTTCGGGAGTTGTAACCGATGCTGGTGATGGAAGCCCACTTATAGGTGTGTCCGTACTGGTAAAAGGCACGACCAATGGAACGGTTACTGACTCAAACGGGAAATTTAACCTGAATGTTCCTCAGGGTTCAACACTTGTTTTTTCCTATATAGGAATGCAAAAACAAGAAATTTCTGCAAAAAGTAAAGTTATCAATGTAAAAATGAGCTCAGATGCTCAAATGCTGAATGAAGTGGTTGCTGTAGGTTACGGAACCATGAAAAAAAGCGACCTTTCGGGAGCATCGGTTACCGTTGGTGAAGAAAAGCTCAAAGGTTCCATTATTACCAATATGGATCAGGCTTTACAGGGACGTGTAACAGGTGTAACTGCAGTACAAACCTCAGGAGCACCGGGGTCTTCAGTCTCTATTCGCGTTCGTGGACAAAATACAATTAATGCCGGTGCCGAACCACTTTATGTTATCGACGGTGTGCCTGTACAGGTCACCGGGAAATCAGGTGCAGACTTAGGTTTAGGTGATGCACTCGGCAATGGAAAAGTTTCAACAATATCTCCTCTTTCCACTATAAATCCTTCGGATATAGTTTCCATGGAAATTCTGAAAGACGCTTCAGCAACAGCTATTTATGGATCTCAGGGATCTAATGGTGTTGTTCTCATAACCACAAAACGCGGTAAAGCCGGTGAAGCAAAATTTTCATATGATGGAATGTACGCAATTCAACGTCAGGCAAAACGCCTGGATGTTATGAACCTGCGGCAATTTGCCGAATATAGCAATGACATGGCTGCAGAAACTCAGGGACGCGATCAGCGGGTTGAATTTCGTGATCCATCTTTACTGGGAAACGGAACCAACTGGCAGGACGCCGTATTTCAAATAGCACCCATGCAAAGCCACACGATTAGTGCTCAGGGAGGAAATGAGTTTATGAAGTATTTTGTATCAGGTTCTTATACGGGACAACAGGGAACAGTAAAAGGAACAGATTTTAAACGTTTCTCATTCCGAAACAATTTAGATGCACAATTAAAGAAATGGTTGAAATTGGGCGTAAATATGACCTACACAAGTACCAACGAACGTTTAGGTCTTGTTGATAGTGAAGCCGGTATTTTGAATATTGCGTTATTATCGACACCTGATGTTCCGATTTACGATATGAACGGGAACTATACAAGTGTCAGCCGCGAAGGAGTTGCATCACGTGTTAACCCAATTGCAAAAGCTTTGGATGAAGATAATTTACTAAACCGTACTTCCTTAATCGGTAATATCTATTTCGATGCAACAATTATGAAAGGATTAACCTTTCATACAGAGTTTGCAATAGATAAAGGTGGTTCAAATGCCGAACGCTTTTTGCCCGTAGCAACTTATGGCACTTGGTCGCGTTTAATAAACAGTGATTCATGGCAAACCAATCAGAACATGTTCTGGCAGGTAAAAAACTACCTGACCTACGCAAAAGACTTTGGACTACACAAAATTACTGCCATGTTAGGACAGGAAATGTCTGAATCCAGCTGGAAATATCAAAGTATTTCCAACACAAATTTACCGGACAATACGATTCACAATCCAAATTTGGGAACAGGAACTCCACTTATTGGTGCCGGATTTGGCAGTAGTGCCATGTCTTCTCAATTTGCACGTGGAACCTATAATTATGCAGATAAATATTTTGCAACTTATACTTTCCGTAGAGATGGTTCATCCAAATTCGGCCCTAAAAACCGTTGGGCTTCGTTCCACTCTACTGCAGCTTCATGGCGTTTTACAAACGAAACATTTATGGAAGATTTGAAATCGGTTCTAAGTAATGGTAAATTGCGTTTAGGATGGGGACAAACAGGGAATCAGTTTATTGACGATTACCTTTGGGGAGCTAAAATTACAAAGATGCCTACAGGCCTTGGTGTAGCTTATCGGCCTTCAAATATTGCCAATCCTTATCTTCAATGGGAAACACAGGAACAAACCAATTTAGGACTTGATCTTGGACTATTGGACAATAGAATCGAACTGACAGTTGATGCCTATTACAAAGTATCAAAAAACATGTTAATGCCTATTGATTTGCCTTCGTATATGGGAACCGATGGTAATGTTTCAAGTGCACTGGCAGCCCCCTGGGGTAATATAGGATCACTCGAGAACAAAGGTTTGGAAATCTCATTAACTACCCATAACATAAAATCCAAAGATTTCCAATGGGATACTGAAACTCAGATTTCTTTCAATAAAAACAAATTACTGGATTTGACCGGAACTTCTTCAACAGCCATTGAGGGATACGGACAGTGGACTGATGTTGTTTCACATACCGAAGTAGGTCAATCTCTTTATAATTTCTATGGTTATAAAGTAGTAGGTATTTATCAGGACAAAGCCGATCTGGAAAACTACACCAATAGTCTGGGAAACAAAGTAACACCTAAGAAACCTTCTACAACGACTCAACCATGGAGCCGCACCAATACAACGTATGTAGGCGACCTGAAATACGAAGACGTAAATCTTGATGGTAAAATAGATGAAAATGACCGTACCAATTTGGGTTCACCAATGCCAATTTTTACTTTTGGATTCAACAATACACTTCATTATCAGAACTTTGATCTGACAGTGTTTATCAATGGTTCTTACGGCAATAAAGTAATGAATTATTCAGCTATAAATCTTTCAGGCATGAAAGATATGTGGAGCAATCAACTTGCAATAGTAACAAATCGTGCACGTTTGGCGGAAATTAATCCGGATCAGGTTTACCCATATGTAAATTCAACCGGTAAAACTGTAAATAACTGGTACGATGATATTGATAACGTGAAAGTGGCCAATCCGGGAACAAATGTACCACGGGCTATTCAAAACGATCCAAATGGAAATACTGACATGTCAAGCCGTTACATTGAAGATGGATCTTATTTACGGATTAAAAATATTGCTTTAGGATATAATTTTGATGCAAAATTATTAAAACCTTTACACCTTCAATCGTTACGTATCTATGCTAACATTCAGAATTTGTACACATTGACCAGTTACACCGGCTTTGACCCTGAAGTGGGGATTAATACAGCGAGTCAGTCAGGCAATGTATATGGATTAGATAATGGACGTTATCCCTCACCTCAGGTATATACATTTGGATTAAATCTATCATTCTAAATTTTGAAAGGAAATAATATGAAATTACTTAATATAAAGAGTTTGGCGATTGCCTCCATGCTTTTGGTTGGGATGAGTTCTTGTTCCGACTTCTTAAATCGCCCGGCCGAAGACACTTATACTACAGATGGATTTTATCAGACCGATGAGCAATGTTTTCAGGGAGTTAATGCCCTTTACAATTCGCCATGGTACGATTTCCAACGTGGTTTTGTAAAAATCGGAGATGTTCTGTCCGGCAACATTTATTATGGAACCGATAATGCTTATCAATCATTTGTACTAAAATCGAGCGATGCTGATTTGAAAAATGCTTCAGCCTCCCTGTGGTCTGTGAATGCATATTGCAATACAATTATTGAAAATATCAATTTAAAATCAGGTCCAAATGTTACTGAAACAACAAAAAACACAGTTAAAGGAGAAGCATTAACATGGAAAGCAATGGCTTATTTTTATCTGGTGCGTTGTTTTGGTGCTGTGCCAATTATTCACAATAACAGTCAGATTATTGCCAAAGGAGAATCAAACAGTGTATATAAAAACAATATTGAAGATGTGTATACTTACATTGTAAAAGATTTGGAAAAAGCGATAGAATTGCTTCCTGCAACGAATGCCACAGGACGCCTGGATAAATACAGCGCCTATGGTTTATTAGCAAAAGTATACTTAACGAAATCAGGTTACGGATCGACAGATGGAACCCGCAATGCTGAAGATTTAGCCAACGCGGCAAAATATGCAAAAATAGTTATGGATGAAAGTGGTCGTTCTCTGCTACCCGTTTATTCTGATAATTTCCGTTTGGCCAACAATTTCAACGAAGAAAGCCTGATTGCCTGGCATTGGACAATTGGAAATCAATGGACCTGCCAGAACTCAGAGCAATCAGATCTTGCATTGGCCGGATTTTCTGAATTTGCAGACTCATGGGGTACATGGGTCGGGATTACAATTGACCTGGAAAATGCATTTGGTGAAGATGCATCCAGCCTTACCCGCAACAATTCAGATGACAGAAGAAAAAGCACTATGATGATGCAGGGAGATCATTATGATTATTTCTGGACTGATAAAGGTGGCTTCACTTACGACTGGGCAAATCCAACTTCAAGCGATGGCAAATTAACTGTTACATATGGTAGTGGAACCGGATCCAACTGTGTGAAAAACATTGTTGGCGATAATGCAGATCATGTGGCAGGAATTGGTTTTGGAATGGATCGTATGGCAACAGCATTAAGCATGCATTTACTCCGCTTATCAGATGTGTATTTGATTTACGCAGAAGCAGTTTTAGGAAATAATGCTTCTACCTCTGATGCCGGCGCATTAAAAGCTTTTAACGATGTTCGCGGACGAAGTGTAAAAAATTATACGCCAAAATCTTCAATAACTTTTGACGATATCTTTAATGAAAGAAGACTGGAATTTGCGTGTGAAGGAGATTTTTGGTACGACTTTGTACGTTTAAGTTACTACAAACCCCAAGAAGCCAGAGCAAGATTAGCCGCTCAAAACAGAGGTTACTGGAATGGTTTGGAAGACTATTATAAAGGAAAAGCAGCGAAATCATCAGTTACTATGACAGAAGTGAATATTAGTCAGGGAGATGTATTCTTCACTATTCCTTTTCCGGATACAGATCAGTCTGCCAATCCAAACTTATCAAAAGACCCTGTTCCGTTTGACTTTAGTACAATTAGTTTCTAAAAAACAATTAGAATAAATATGAAAAATATATATAAATCAACAATAAAGGCAGTTACAATGCTAATTGTGTTGGCAACATTAGTAGCCATACCTGCTTGTAATGACAATCCGGATGCATATGTTGTTGCATCAGGCAAGCCTACGGTATCGTATATCCGTATTCCCGATGTTCTAAGTAGCGACTCATTAATAACTCATGCATTTATGGGTACTACTATTGCTATTGTGGGTGAAAATCTGAGAAGCATAAAAGAAGCATGGTTCAATGATCAACAAGCAGTTTTGAATACAAGTCTGATCACTCCCACTGCCTTAATTGTAGTGGTTCCCAATACAATTCCTGATAATGTTACTAATAAAATTTATTTAGTCACTGCCTCTAACGATACTGTAACTTATGATTTTGGTGTTGATGTTCCTGCTCCATTACTAAATAGCATGGATTGCGAATATGTAGCTGAAGGAGACAATGCCGTTATCAACGGAAACTTCTTTTTGCCTGTAGATGGAAGTACACTTCCTGAAGTTTATTTTACTCCAAACATCAAAGGAGAAGTAATATCTTCAACATTGACAAAAATAATTGTAAAAGTTCCTGCGGGTGCAGATGTAGGTCCTGTGTCAGTAAAAAGTCGTTATGGCACTACCCGTTCTAAAACCTTCTATTTCAGAGACAACAGGGGAATAATCCTTGACTGGGATAATACGAATGCCTCCGGAGGATGGCGTGCAGGTGTTATTGCCAATTCAAATCCGGCAGGGATTAGCGGTAATTATGTTCGCTTCAGCGGATCATTGGACGATTCTGCCGGCGCTGGTTCTACATGGAACGAAGACGGTTTTTCATTTAATCTTTGGGGAGTTGCCAACGGTCGTCCGGAAGGAGATTTGTTTAGTATCGATCCGGCAACAGCAGTAATGAAATTTGAAGTAAATGTGGACAAAGCATGGTCATCCTGTGCATTGCAAATGATTTTCACACCCTGGGGAACAACCGGAACAAATGGTTACATAGCAGATGGTACCACTCCAAGAGGCTTATGGAATCCGTGGGCTGCAACAGGATCATTTACAACAAATGGTTGGATAACAGTTACCATTCCTATTAAGGATTTTGCTTATGACCATACTGGTAAACTGCTTAAGATGGCTGACCCCGGAAATTACGGAGGTTTGACGTTCTTTGTTTACAACGGCGGTATTGCTGGTACAGCTTGTACTCCGGATATCTGTATTGATAACATTCGGGTTGTTCCTGCTGAATAATTAATTAAAAAACCTGTCCGCTTTTGAAAAAAAGCGGGCATAAAAAAATACTATTATGCGACATAAAATAAATAAAATTTTATATGCAAGTGTAATGGCTTGTCTCATGAGTACAGTGATATTTTTCACAGGCTGTACCACTGAAGAGGTTAGCACCACACCTGTTTTAAGTGTTTTTGGTCCCTCACCTGCACTGCGCGGCGGTGAACTCAAATTTATCGGTTCAAATCTGGATAAAGTTACATCTGTTGTTTTAGAAGGTAATGTTGAAGTAACAGAAATTACAAAAACAAGCCCTTCTGAGATTTCAATTATTATTCCTCAAACAGCTAAACCGGGTTTAGTAACTTTAAAATCAGCAAGCGGAGATATTACTACTAAAACACCTTTGACATTTACAGAACCAATATCTATTAAATCGGTTTCTCCTAAAACTGCAGTTAAAGCAGGAGATATTATGACAATTTCAGGTGACTATTTGAATCTGATTGCACAGGTTATTTTCAGCGATGGAGTAGCTGTTGACAGTGCTGATTTTACAAACCAATCGCGTTATGAACTTCAGGTTGCAGTCCCGCTTGAAGCTCAAACCGGAAAAATTGTATTATCAAATGGCGCTGAAATTCCTGTACTGGTATATTCTGACAGTGTTGTTACTGTGACGCTGCCAACAATAAGTGCTATCAATCCTAATCCTGTTAAACCGGGTGCATCATTACAAATTACAGGTACAAATTTACAATTGGTAAAATCAATTCTTTTTACAGATGCAATTTCAGTTGAAGATTTCACTGTGAATGCAGATAAAACCGTTATCACGGTTACAGTTCCGGACAATGTAAAAGAAGGAAAACTGCAATTAGTGGCCCATTCCGGTGTAAAAGTTGAATCAACAAATGATCTGACATTAATCGGACCTGCTATCACAAACGTAGCTCCAAATCCGGTTAAAAACGGCGCAACACTAACTGTTACAGGAACTAATCTTGATTTGGTTACAAGTGCTACTTTTGCCGGAAATGTTGAAGGTACTATTTTAAGTCAATCAGCAACAAGTCTCGAGCTTACTGTTCCATTAACAGCCATAGAAGGAACTGTGGTATTGGGAACCAAATCGGGAAAAACAGCAGAAAGTGCAACTATCAGCTATGTAAAACCAAATATTACTTCCATATCACCATTATCTCTAATGGCTGGTAACGACATTACAATCACCGGTACTGATCTGGATCTTGTCAAAAAAGTGATTTTTGTAGGCGGATTAAGCGTTGATGTAACACCAATTTCCGGAACTTCAATGGTTGTAACAGTTCCTGCTGCATGTGTTGGTACGGATGTAATAACATTAGTAACCACTAACGGCTCTGAAGTTGCATCCACAGACCAATTAACGGTAGAAGCGGCAAATAAACCGGTTATTACAGGAATTTCCTCAACTGTTAAGCCCGGTTCAATGTTGACCATAACAGGAACAAAATTAAATTTAGTTGAATCAATTTATTTTCAGGATAATTTGAAAGCTGTCATTTATGGCCTTCGTTCAGAAACGGAAATACAGGTATACGTTCCGGAAACCGCAAAAAGAGGTTCTGTTACTCTTACGATGAATGCATTTGATGGATCAGCCATTGTTTCTCCAACTTTCATTATTTCAGGTACAGATCCCGTACTGGATGCGAGCTATGTATTCTTTAATTTTGATGGTAAAAACTCATGGTGGGGTGATAAAGGTGCAGTAGAAAATCTTCCTGAATACTCACTTGATGGATCCAACTATTTCCGTATCAACGATGATATGAATCCATGGTGGACCGGCTTATTCTGGAGGAATGGTAAAAATGATCTGAAAACAGACGGTGTAACTGTTGCAGGTTGGTCGGTAAAAATGGATGTAAATGCTATTGAAGCTTCTACAGGAGATTTCAAATTACGTTTCAAAGGTACAGAAGGTGATTTCTGGGCAGTAATTCCCGGATTTGCAGCTAAAGGTGGTTGGTATACTGTTACCATTCCTCTTACAAGCTTTACCGATAGTAATGGAAATCAAATGGTAGATATGTCTACTATGGATTCAGATTTTGGTTTGGCATATACCGGAGCCGGAGAACATGTCAATATGTGTATTGATAATGTTCGTTTTGAACCAACAAGCGGCCCTTCAGGTGTAATCAGACTGTATTAATAATTGCTATTTAAAAGGGGAGTAGTTCTCATGGGCAGCTCCCCTTTTATTCTAAAAATTTTAATATCTTTCCAAACTAATTTCTCATTTATCTTTTGACATGTTCTATAAAATATTCACATTTTCTGCTCTGTTGGGAGTTTTTCTACTATTATTCAGTTCATGCAAAAAAGATGAGAATACTGATAATACAGCCCCTTTGTTTATATCCTGCACTCCCGCGGATGGATCATCAAATGTGAATACAAATACGGTTATCAGCCTGAATTACAATGAAAGAATTGTTTTATCTTCTTCTGCAAAAATACTCTTAAATGATGTTGAAGTTCCTGCAACCGTTAATTCTCAAACACTTACCATTATTGCAACATTACAATCCGGTACAAGTTATACGCTGATTATTCCGGCTAACGCAATATGCGATGTTTCCGGAAATTATTCCAAAGAAATTAAAATCACTTTTACAACTACCGGTTATACAAGCGAAAGCGGAATTTATGAAGCTGAAAAAGCAAGTCTCAGCGGAGATGCAAATATTGCTGCTACTCTTCAGGGTTATTCAGGAACAGGATATGTAAATACAAACTCGGGAAATGTTACATTCACAGTTCAAACAGGCGAAACAGGTTATTATAATGTTTCATTCAGATATATTTCGGGTGGTCAAAAAATAAACAATTTATACATCGACGGATCTCAGGCTGCTGAAATTACATTCCCGGCAGCAGGCTCCTGGACTGAAATACAGGGAGCATTACTTAAAATTACGGCCGGCACACATACTATTTCAATTGTAAAAAACTGGGGGTACATTCAACTCGATTTCATGAGAGTGGTTAAGGATACGGTAGGATTAATCGATTTTAATATTTCACCTGTTTTAGTAACTCCTAATCCATCGGTTCAGGCAACAAATCTTTACAATTTTCTGAAAGCAAATTTTGGGTCCAAAATAATTTCTGGAACTATGGCAGCACATAGTACCAATATCGCTGAAGCAACCTGGGTGTATAACAACACCGGCAAATGGCCCGCTCTCACTGCCTTTGATTTTATTGACCACACCTACCCTAATCAGAATTGGGTAAATTATTCAGGTCCTTTCACTTTAGGGCAAAACTGGTGGAATAACAACGGAATAGTGGCACTGATGTGGCACTGGCGCGATCCTTTGACAAAATCAGGGAGTTTTTATACGTATTCATCGTCACAAACTGATGGAACAACCTTTGACATAACAAAAATTAATGATACAACTTCGGTTGAATACAAGGCAATGATTGCAGACATTGATGTAATTGCAGGTTACCTGAAACAATTCAAAGATGCCGGAATTCCAGTTATCTGGCGACCGCTGCATGAAGCTGCAGGCGGTTGGTTCTGGTGGGGTGCAAAAGGTGCTGAACCCTGCAAGACATTATGGAGATTGATGTTCGACCGAATGGTAAATTACCATGGACTTAATAATTTGATCTGGGTATGGACTACGAACGCTTCGTCCGATGCTTTAGACTGGTATCCGGGAGATAATTATGTAGATGTATTAGGAATGGATATTTATCCCGGAGAGAATCAACATGGTTCGCAATATATATCGTATAATACTGTACGTCAACTTTTTGGAGGGAAAAAATTAATTACTCTAAGCGAATGTGGTTCTGTTCCCGATCCGGCATTGATGCTGGAATATGGAGACACATGGTCCTGGTTTATGCCCTGGAACGGCGACTATACTGAATCGAATTTACACAACGGAGCTGATTGGTGGAAAAAATTTTTCAGTTACGATTATGTGATCACCCGGAATAAAATGCCGGATTTGAAATAAAAGACACCTCCACCTCTAAAGGGGAGTAAGAAAATAGAATAGAATGATATAATATGAAATTATGAATATAAAACGATTTTTTAAAAACAGGACTAACTTAGTTTCCCTTCAGGGGCTAGGACTTCTTTTTATTTTGTGGACTATTACCCTGTCTGCATCAGCTCAATGGGCCTTTCGACTGCCGGCCATAATCAGCAATCACGCAGTATTTCAGCAATCGGCTGATGTGAAACTTTGGGGTTGGGGGCAAAGCGGAAGCACGGTAAAAATCATTTGCAGCTGGAACCCGACCGATACAGTAAAAGCTGAACCACGTAAAGACTGGACATGGGATGCTGTTGTAAAAACACCAAAAGCAGGCGGACCTTATACAATTACTTTTATCAGCAATATACAAAAAGTAACAATTGAAGATATTCTGATTGGTGAAGTATGGTTGTGTTCAGGTCAGTCTAACATGGAATATGCTTTCAACTGGGAGCAGGGAGTGGCAGATGCCGGCGACGAAGTAGCAAACTCAAAGAACAATGAATTGCGATTTTTCCAGCTATCGCACAAATACAGTAACTTCCCTGTAGAAAATTCTGATGGCGAATGGAAAATCAGTTCGCCTGAAACCACTCCTTCGATGAGTGTTGCCGGGTATTTCTTCGGGAAAAAACTAAATCAAACCCTGAAAGTTCCTGTTGGTTTGATAGCTTCCTACTGGGGAGGAACAAGTGTACAAAACTGGACTCCGTCGGAAGTTTACCAAAAAGATCCGGAGTTGAAAAAAGAAGCCCAAAATCTGTCTCCGGTAAACTGGGCACCTATGGCTCCGTCGGTACTTTATAATTCAATGATTTATCCGTTCATCAATTATCGTATTGCCGGTGCAATTTGGTATCAGGGAGAAGGAAACACCGAACATCCTGAAGTGTATGGTAATCTTTTTAAAGCTTTGATTAGTGGTTGGAGACAGGTTTTTCAAAATGATTTCCCCTTTTATTTCGTACAAATTGCTCCGTGGAATGGCTATTGGGCAAACAGCGCAGCATTGCTCCGCGAGCAACAGGAATCAGCATTAAAAATGCCGAAAACAGGGATGATTGTGGTGGGAGATTTAGTGGATGATATAACCAATATTCATCCCAGGATAAAAAAAGAAGTAGGTATGCGATTGGTAAATATGGCTCTGAAAGAACAATACGGAATAACTGATTTACAACCTTATTTCCCCCATTTTAAAAATTTTACAACAAAAAAGAATAAAGCCATCATCACGGTAACTTCCATTGGGAAATTAAATTGCAAAGACAAAACGATAAATAGTTTTCAAATTGCCGGAACCGACAAAGTTTTCTATCCGGCAAAAGCAGTTATTGAGAAAGACGGATCAATTTCTCTGACCAGCAAATCCGTAAAATTACCTGTTGCTGTCCGGTACTGTTTTACAAACGATGGAATGCCCAATCTTTTCGATATTAACGGATTACCGCTGGTTCCGTTCAGAACAGACAAGTGGTAACAGAAAAAACGAATTCATTTTGAATGCAGCAATTTATTAAAGGAACAATAAACGAACAATGAAAAACACCCGGTATTTCATATTATTTAATATTGTATTGCTATTGGCAATTCCCCCGGTTTTTGCCCAACACGATGCAGCAGTTGAGAAGCTTTTAAAACAGATGACCCTCGAAGAAAAAGTGGGTCAGATGGCTCAGGTAACTGTTGATATTTTGATGGATAATAAAACATGGGTGCTGAAAGATTCAATGTTGAAAAAAGGCATAATCGATTATAAAATTGGTTCGGTACTGAACACCTGGGATAATGTTGCCCATAGCAAAGAAGATTGGAATACTCTTGTAAAAAAGCTACAAAATATCACTCAGAAAACACGCCTTAAAATTCCATTAATCTATGGTGTTGATGCGATTCACGGTGCCACTTATACCGAAAAAGCCACTTTATTTCCACAGGAAATTGCCATGGCGGCAACCTTCAACCGCGCGTTGGTGCATCGTGGAGCTGAAATTTGTGCTTATGAAACACGCGCCGGATCGTTGCCATGGACTTTTTCTCCGGTACTCGATTTAGGAA
>MTLE01000844.1_pt1 | contig 24443 bp, 26 predicted proteins | sample 1982461 | NCBI WGS metagenome assembly MTLE01 (sample SAMN05712605, study PRJNA340218) | biofilm metagenome | isolation source: sample SPL anode biofilm adapted to -200 mV | place: USA | collected 2012-02-03
GTGATGGGGCTGCTTTGCGTTTATACAACCTCGGAAAATGCCTTACTGTTGGTTGCTGGATCTGTCCGACATTTCAGGCAGACGTGATGGGTGGCATGGAAACTTTTATTATATCCCACCAGCGCACTCTTCCTTCTGTAACCTCCCGCAACCCACTGCTGTCAACAGACACTGTCCACGGCATACGCCGTTTCTACACATGTGTTCCGCGCATCGATCTTATGCGGCGGGAACCGGAACCCAGAGGAGAAGCAATGAAGCCGAATAATGAACAGCTTGCCACGATCATTGAGTACATTGTCGACGCCACCGGACTCGGACGCGGACAGGTGCAGAACTGCGTGGATCTGCTCCAGGGTGGCGCCACCGTGCCGTTCATCGCCCGCTACCGCAAGGAGATGACCGGCGAACTGGACGAGGTGCGCATCCGTGACGTGGAGGAGCAGTACGTCTACTTCCGCGAACTGGGTGAGCGCAAGTTGACGGTGCTCAATTCCATCGAGGAGCAGGGCAAGCTTACGCCGGAGTTGCGACAGCGCATCGAGGCATCGTCAAAAAAGACAGAGGTGGAGGACCTCTACCTCCCCTTTAAGCCCAAACGCCGCACCAAGGCGATCATCGCCCGCGAGAGGGGGCTGGAGCCGCTGGCGGACATCGTGGCGGCCCAGGAACTCTTCTCGGGAACTCCCGAGGAGGCGGCAGCCCCCTTCGTTAATCCGGAGTTGGATCTGCCCGACGCAGCGGCGGCCCTGGAGGGGGCCGGCCATATCCTGGCTGAGCGCCTTTCCGATGATGCCGACAGTCGCGACATGGTACGGCGCCTGACCGCCGCGCAGGGGGTGATCGCTTCACGTGTGGCGGCGGACAAAAAGGAACAGGTCACCAAATTCGAGATGTACTACGACTACCAGGAACAGCTCAGGGATGTCCCTTCCCACCGCATGCTGGCCATGCGGCGGGGCGAGAAGGAAGAGGTGCTCTATCTGTCCATCATCGCGCCCCAGGAACAGATCCTGGCAAAGCTGAAATCGCGGCTGATCAGGGGGGAGAGCATCTTCAAACCGTTCCTGGAACGGGTCGTAGAGGATGCCTACAAGCGGCTGATCGCCCCCTCCATCGAAGTGGAGTTGCGCCTGGATTCCAAGGAGCGCGCTGACGAGGCGGCCATCGCGGTGTTTGCCCAGAATCTGCGCAACCTCCTGCTGGCGCCCCCGGCAGGGGGCAAACGGGTGCTGGGCATCGACCCCGGCTTCCGCACCGGCTCCAAGCTGGCGGCCCTGGACGCTACCGGCCGTTTCCTGGAGCATGTCACGATCTACCCCCACACGGGAGAGGCACGTATCCCCCAGGCCAGACAGGAGCTGCTGCGCCTGGTGGAGACCTACGATATCGAGATGATCGCTGTGGGCAACGGCACCGCCGGCCGCGAGATGGAACTATTCAGCCGGGAGACCCTTGCCGGGGCAGGGCGGCAGATCCCGGTGGTGTCGGTCAGCGAGGCCGGTGCCAGCGTCTACTCCGCCTCGGAGATCGCCCGCGAGGAGTTCCCCGACCTGGACCTGACCGTGCGCGGGGCCATCTCCATCGGCCGGCGTCTGCAGGACCCCCTGGGCGAACTGGTCAAGATCGATCCCAAGAGCATCGGCGTGGGGCAGTACCAGCACGACGTCAACCAGTCAATGCTCAAGAAGGCACTGGACGGCGTGGTGGAATCCTGCGTCAACTATGTGGGGGTCGATCTGAACACCGCCTCCTGGGCCCTGCTCTCCTACGTCTCTGGCCTGGGACCTTCCCTGGCCAAGGCGGTCACCCGCTACCGTGACGAAAACGGGCCTTTCTCCTCCCGTACCACGCTGATGAACGTGCCCCGCTTCGGCGCCAAGGCTTTCGAGCAGGCCGCCGGTTTCCTGAGAATCCGCAATGGAGGGCATCCGCTGGATAACAGCGCCGTCCACCCCGAGCGCTATGCCCTGGTGGAGTCCATGGCCCGGGACCTGGGTGTCTCCCTGGGACAGTTGGTGGCCGACCCGGCCCTGACAAAGCGCATCGACCCGAAGCGCTACCTGTCCGATGGCGTCGGCCTGCCGACCCTGAACGACATCCTGGAGGAACTTATGAAACCGGGACGTGACCCGCGCAGCCAGTTCCAGACAGCCGAATTCCGCGATGACATCCGCGAGATCGAGGATCTGCGGGAGGGGATGGTGCTGCAGGGGGTGGTAACCAACGTGACCGCCTTCGGCGCCTTCGTGGACATCGGCGTCCACCAGGATGGGCTGGTGCACATCAGCCACCTGGCCAACCGTTTTGTCAAGAACCCCCATGATGCGGTCCAGGCCGGCCAACTGGTCAGGGTCAAAGTGCTTTCAGCCGACCCGAAGCGAAAGCGAATCTCCCTCTCCATCAGGGAGGCGGAGCGGAAGTGAGTAAGGCGTTAAACGTGGGGGGGGTGAGGCGTAAGGGGGCGCGATTGACTTTGCCGGCGCACTCTGTTAGGTATAGACACCTTTTTTGACGCTAAAAGGAGCACAATGGACGATTTTCTGCTCAAAATCTCGGTCATGCTCGTGCCGGGGATGCTGGCCATCACCTGCCATGAGGTATCCCACGGCTATATTGCCTGGTATTTCGGCGACCCCACGGCGCGCATGCTGGGCAGGCTGACCCTGAATCCCCTGAAGCACCTCGATCCCATCGGCACCCTGATGATCTTCTTCATCGGCATCGGCTGGGCCAAGCCTGTTCCGGTGGTGTTCGAAAATCTGCGCAATCCCAAGAAGGACATGATCTGGGTCGCGGCGGCCGGGCCGATCACCAACCTTGTCTTGGCAACGCTCTCCGCTCTCCTGCTGCGGGGCGTGGTTGCCCTGGAAAGTCCGACTGCCCTGTCGCCGGCGACGTTCATCGTCGAGCCGCTGGTGCTGATGCTGGCCTTTTCCGTCTACATCAACCTGCTGCTGTCGATCTTCAACATGATCCCGCTGCCCCCCCTGGATGGCGGCCGGGTGCTGGTGGGGCTCCTGCCGTATCGCCAAGCCAATGCCTGGTCGCGGCTCGAGCCCTATGGCATGCTGATCATCATCGTGCTGGTCTTCTTTACCAACCTGTTTTCCTATGTCATATCGCCGCTGCTGGGCGCTGCCGTTCATCTGCTGGCTGGTCCCCAGAGTGGGCTGGTGCTGGGAGTGACCAGCCTGATGATGCGCTGAAGCGGAAGTCGCCGTTACCCACCATGCTTCCCGCAGGTCAGGGGGCATGAAGCCATAAGGAGTCGTAATAGATGAAAGAGCGTGTTGTCAGCGGCATGAGGCCCACCGGGCGCCTGCACATAGGTCATTTTCATGGAGTTCTGGAAAACTGGATCAGGATTCAGGATCAGATGGAGTGCTTCTTCTTTGTGGCGGACTGGCATTCATTGACCACGGAATACGCCGATACGGCGGCCATCAGGGACAATATCCGCGAGATGGTGCTGGACTGGGTCGCCTTCGGACTTGACCCCGAAAAATCGGTGGTCTTTCGCCAGAGCCTGGTCCCCCACCATGCCGAGCTGAATCTGATACTCTCCATGATCACGCCGGTCTCCTGGCTGGAGCGCAACCCAACCTTCAAGGAGATGCTGGACAATATTCAACAGCGTGACCTCTCCACCTTCGGTTTTCTCGGTTATCCGGTGCTGATGGCCGCCGATATCATCCTCTACAAGGCCACCCGCGTGCCGGTTGGGCAGGACCAGTTACCCCACCTGGAGATCACCCGCGAGATCGCTCGGCGCTTCAACCATCTTTATGGCCAGGTGTTCCCCGAACCGGCCGCCCTGCTGACCGAGACCCCCAAGCTCTTGGGGCTTGACGGCCGCAAGATGAGCAAGTCCTACAACAACTCCATCTACCTGTCGGACACGGCCGAGGAGACCGAGAAGAAGATCAAGTCAATGATGACCGATCCGGCCCGTATGCGGCGCAGCGATGCGGGCGATCCAGAGGTGTGCGTGGCTTTTAACCTGCACCGCATCTATGTTCCCCAAGAACAGCTGGATGAGATCGTCCCGGCTTGCCGCAACGCATCCATCGGCTGCGTAGAGTGCAAGAAGATTCTGGCGAAACACCTGAACGAGCGCCTGGCTCCCTTCCGGGCCAAACGGGTGGAACTTGCCCAGAAGTCCGACTTCGTGGAGAACCTTCTCCACAATGGCAGCAAACGGGCGTCCGTCATCTCCGACGCCGTTATGGCGGAGGCTCGCGCGGCCCTGAAACTGTGAGACCGGGCAATCCATGAGTTCCACCAGCGGACAGCAGGAGGAGAACCTTCCCCTGGAGGGTTTCCAGGATGTCTACCACGTGCGCCTGGACAAGTTCGACGGTCCCCTGGATCTCCTGCTGCATCTGATCAGGAAGAACGAGCTGGACATCCGCGACATCCCCATCGCCGACATCACCCGTCAGTACCTGGAATACATCAGGCTGATGAAGGATTTGAACCTGGATGTGGCCGGTGATTTCCTGCTCATGGCCTCCACGTTGCTGCAGATCAAGTCTGCCATGCTGCTGCCCCTGGACGAGCAGGAGCAGGAGGGGGACGAGGAAGCTGACCCGCGCGCCGAGCTGGTGCGGCGTCTCCTGGAATACCAGCGCTACAAGGAGGCCGGCACCCTGATGGGAGCACGGGCGCTGCTGGGGCGCGAGGTGTTTACCCGCCCCTTCTGCGAGTCCGAGATTGTGGCTGCCCACCAGGAAGAGGGGCCGCTGGAACTGGAACTCTTCGACCTGGTGGATGCCTTCCGCTCGCTTTTGAGCCGCATGCCGGCGGAGAGCTTCCACGAGGTGGCTGCCGCCGATGCCCTGAGCATCGCCGACAGCATCAACGAGATCCTGGGGTTGCTCCAGGAACGGGAGATGATTGCATTTGACGAACTTGTCAGGGATGATTTCACCCGCGAACGGGTGATCGTGACCTTCCTGGCTTTGCTTGAACTGTGCCGGCTCAGGATGATCCGGATCTACCAGAATCGGGACCAGGGCAGTATCTGGTTCCTTCCCGCCGTGGTTGAAGTGGTTGAAGTAGCCGACGACGCAAGCGTCGCGGACATATCTGTTGTCTAGAGGAGGCGTATCATGCTGAAGGAATTCAAGGAGTTCGCAATCAGGGGTAACGTCATTGACCTGGCAATCGGTATCATCATCGGTGGCGCGTTCGGCAAGATCGTCGACTCACTGGTCAAGGATGTGATCATGCCACCGGTCGGCATGATCATGGGCAACATGGATTTCGCCTCGCTGTTCATCAACCTGTCCGGCACCGAGTACGCGACCCTGGCCGAAGCCAAGAAGGCCGGAGCCGCCACCCTGAATTATGGTATATTCATCAGCACCATCGTCGATTTTCTGATCATGGCTTTCGTCGTCTTCCTGATGGTAAAGCAGATCAACCGTATGAAGAAGGAGGCTCCTGCTCCTGTTGCTGCACCGGACAGCAAGGACTGCCCCTTCTGTCTTTCACAGATCCCGCTGCAGGCGACCCGCTGCCCGCATTGCACGTCAAACCTGAAGTAAGCGAGAGGGAAGCAGACTCTTTCATGCCTGAAAACGGACGCTTTTGATGAATCTGTCGGCTATTGTTGAAAGTGTCATCTTCAGCGCGGACACGCCCCTGTCGCTGGACAAGCTGTGTGAACTGCTCCCCGAGTACGAGCGGGGCGCCATCAGGGACGTACTGCGCGATCTGGTCTCACTGCATGAGGTGAGGAATGGGGGCTTTCAGCTGGTCAACGTTGCCGGCGGATGGCAGTTTCGCACCCCATCTTCCCTCCAGCAGTATGTGGTGCGCAACGTCAAGGCAAAGTCGGCCAAGTTTTCCCAGTCCGCCCTGGAAACCCTGGCCATCGTGGCCTATCGCCAACCGGTGACCCGCGCCGAAATAGAGTACCTGCGCGGCGTGGATTGCGGCGGCGTGCTGAGAACCCTGCTGGAGAGGAAACTGATCCGTATCCTGGGAAAGAAGGACATCCCTGGTCGGCCGTTGATCTACGGCACCTCCAGGGAATTCCTGGAGGTCTTTGGTCTGAAAGACCTGAAGAGCCTCCCCACTCTGAAGGAGATCCAGGCCCTGGACGATGTTCCCCTGTTTGAGCGGCAGGAGGAACTGCTGCTGGACGGTGTCGGCGCCGCTTCCACCCTGACCCAGGTCGCCCTTGACCTGCAGGGAGAACCGGAGCAGTGATGTCATGGGCACCCTTTCCGCTGTAACCCGACAAGGGACGACTCCCGGGGAAACGTCAAACTTCGGGTGATAACAGGCGGTTTCCAGAGTACTGGCTTTCACGGGATCACGCTATCAGTTTCTGTTCTGAATCCGCTCACAGGAGGTGGAGCATGCAACGACAACCGGTAGTGGCAGGACAGTTTTACCCCGGCAATCCGGATCAGCTGAGGAGCGACCTCGCGCGGATGATTCCCCAGACGGCCCCTAAGAGACGCGTGCGGGGGATCATCGCACCCCATGCCGGCTATGTCTACTCCGGTGCCATAGCAGGCCAGGCCTATGGCGCCATCCAGATTCCGGCAACCGCCCTGATCATCGGACCCAATCACCATGGCGCCGGAGACCCGGCCGCCCTCTATCCTGCCGGCCAGTGGCTTACCCCGTTGGGTCCGGTCACCATCAACTCACGTCTGAATGACCTGATCACCACCCACGCGCCGCTCGTCCACCTGGACTCGCTGGCCCACCACTCCGAACATTCCCTGGAGGTGCAGCTCCCCTTTCTCCAGGCCCTGCGCCCCGAAATCACCTGTGCTGCGCTCTGTCTCGGCCATGGCGACTACACCCTCCTCAAGGAACTGGGGGAGGGGATCGCCGCGGCGATCCGCGAGTATGGTGAGGATGTGCTGATCGTGGCCAGTTCCGACATGACCCACTACGAGTCGGCCGCCTCGGCCAGGAGGAAGGATGATCTGGCCCTGGAGCGTGTGCTGGCCTTCGATCCCCAGGGGCTGCTGCACGTCTGCCGTTCCGAGATGATCAGCATGTGCGGCGCCGTTCCTGCGGCTGTCATGCTGATTGCCGCCCGTGAACTGGGGGCCACCGCAGCGGAAGTTGTGGCCTACGGAACCAGCGGCGACGTGACCGGCGACAACCGCCAGGTGGTGGGCTACGCCGCCGTGCTGGTGGCCTGAGCCGCTCCCCCCTTGCTTTTGTCAGGAGAACAGTGATGATCCAAGAGTACCTGCACCACGAGCAGGAACGGGCCCGGCAGGGCATACCACCACTCCCGCTGTCGGCTGAGCAGACCGCCCGGCTCTGTGCCCTGCTGACAGACCCGCCGCCTGGTCGGGAAGAGTTCCTGCTGACCCTGCTTGAAAGACGCGTTCCTCCCGGTGTTGACCCGGCCGCCAAAGTCAAGGCCGGTTTCCTGGCCGATGTCGTCTCCGGCGCCCTACAAACTCCGCTGCTCACTCCGCTTGACGCCATCCGCATTCTGGGCGGCATGCTGGGTGGGTACAACGTGGCGCCCCTGGTGGCCGCCCTTTCCGATCCAGAGTTGGCCGGCGAAGCTGCCGATCAGCTGAGCCGCATCACCCTGGTTCATGGAGCCTTCGACCAGGTGGCTGCCTTGGTCAGGGAGGGGAACCTGGCAGCTTCCCGGGTGATGCGTTCCTGGGCCGAGGGGGAATGGTTCACCCGCCGAGCGCCTCTCCCCGCAACCATCAGGCTCAAGGTCTACCGGGTGCAAGGGGAAATTAACACGGACGACTTTTCCCCGGCCGGCGACGCCTGGAGTCGTCCCGACATTCCGCTACATGCCCTGGTCATGGGCAGGCGCCGCTTCCCCGACGGTCTGGCCACCATGGCCGCCTTCCGTGAAGAGGGATGCCGGATAGCCTTCGTAGGGGACGTGATCGGCACCGGGTCTTCCCGGAAATCGGCCTGCAACAGCCTGCTGTGGGCCATCGGCGAGGACATCCCCGGCGTGCCCAACAAGAGGGGAGGTGGCGTGATCATCGGCGGCGCCATCGCGCCGATTTTCTTCAACACCGCCCAGGATTCCGGCGCCCTGCCGATCAGGGCAGAGGTCGGCGCGCTCTCCACCGGTGACGTCATCGTGGTGGACACCGTCCGAGGGATCATCTCCGATGGACAGGGATCGAACGTTCTCTCCCGCTTCAGCCTCGCCCCCGCGACCCTGGCGGACGAATTCCGGGCCGGAGGCCGCATCCCGCTGATCATCGGCCGTGCCCTGACCGACAGGGCCCGTACCTTCCTCGGTCTGCCAGGGTCCACGCTCTTCACCCTGCCGGACAATCCGGTGCCCGAACCGGGTCAGGGGTTTACCCTGGCCCAGAAGATGGTCGGCGCCGCCTGCGGCGTCGGGGGCATCCTGCCCGGCAGTGCCTGCCAGCCGGTCATGACCACCGTGGGGAGCCAGGACACCACCGGCCCCATGACCGCCGACGAACTCAAGGAGTTGGCCTGTCTCAGCTTCCAGGCCCCCCTGGTCATGCAGTCTTTCTGCCACACCGCCGCCTATCCCAAACTGTCCGACCTGACGATGCACCGCACGCTCCCCTTGTTCATCGCCCAGCGTGGGGGCGTTTCCCTGCGTCCCGGCGACGGGGTTATCCACTCCTGGCTGAACCGTCTGCTGCTGCCGGACAGGGTTGGCACCGGAGGCGACTCCCACACCCGCTTCCCCCTGGGCATATCCTTCCCGGCCGGTTCCGGTCTGGTGGCCTTTGCGGCAGCCATGGGCTTCATGCCGCTGGACATGCCCGAATCGGTATTGGTGCGCTTCAGCGGTAGTTTGAACAGCGGTATCACCCTGCGTGACGCGGTAAACGCCATTCCCCTCCAGGCCATACGGGAGGGGCTTCTGACCGTGCCCAAGCAGAACAAGGTCAACATCTTCAGCGGACGCATCCTGGAGATGGAGGGGATTTCCGACCTGAGTGTGGAGCAGGCCTTCGAGCTGACCGATTCCGCCGCGGAGCGTTCCGCGGCTGCCGGCTGCATCCAACTCTCGGAAGAGCGCGTCGCAGAATTCCTCCGCTCCAACGTGGCGCTGATGAAGCGCATGGTCAATGAGGGGTATCAGGACGCTGAACGTCTGTTGCGTCGCATCCGGGATGTTGAGCTGTGGCTGGATAATCCGAGCCTGATGAGAGCGGACGAAAACGCCAGCTACGCGGCACGGCTTCGGATCGATCTGGGCGAGATCAGGGAGCCGATCCTGGCCTGCCCCAATGATCCCGATGATGTCAGGCTGTTGTCGGAGGTGGCCGGGACACCGATTCAGGATGTGTTCATCGGCTCCTGCATGGCCAACATCGGCCATTTTCGCGCCGCCGCCGAGATCTGGCGCGGCCAGGCGTTCAACCCCCAGGTCCGCATCTGGCTCTGTCCCCCCACGCGCATGGATGAACAGCAGTTGCGTGACGAGGCCTGTTTCCAGGTATTCGGCGCAGTCGGCGCGCGCATGGAAATGCCCGGCTGTTCGCTCTGCATGGGCAACCAGGCCCGGGTGCCGGACGGGGTGACCGTGTTTTCCACCTCCACCAGGAATTTTGACGATCGCATGGGCAATGGCGCCAGGGTGTACCTGGGGTCTGCCGAACTGGGCGCGGTTGTCGCTATTTTGGGGCGTTTGCCCGAACCGGACGAGTATCTGAGGCTGTACCGGGAGCGGGTGGAGCCGCAGCGGGAGAGGATCTACCGCTCCCTGCGCTTCGATGAGCGGTCGGAGCAATAAAGAGATAGCTGGGTGCGCCTTTCCCCGTTTCCGTAGGGCTCCGCTCCGTGGTGCCGCATTATCTGGTTGACGATTCTTATTTATGTTTTATTATCTTCATGAGTTTGGGCGTGGCGGAACTCCCTCATGGGAATCCTGGGCATCAGCGATGTGCCGCTGGTTTCCATCGACTACAACGGCACTCCGCTCTCGTCCATAGTCGAAGCCTCCTGCGCCAGGGTGATCGGCGACAACATGGTCAAGGTCATCTCCTGGTATGACAACGAGACCGGTTTCTCCCATCGATTGATCAACCTGCTCGCGCTGATCGCATCGAAAAAGTAGTCTTTTGCCGCTGATATTCGAGGGGGAACTCGCGTTTCTCCCTCTTTTTTTGTGATACCCATTCCATGCCCCAAGGAGGAGCCCCATGCCGATCCGCTACATCGACCAACTTGCCGACCTGAAGGATAAGAAGGTGTTTATTCGCGTTGACTTCAACGTTCCCCAGGATTCCAAGGGCAACATCACCGAGGATACCCGCATCACCGGAGCCCTGCCGACCATCAGGTATGCCATCGAGCAGGGGGCTAAGGTTGTCCTGGCCTCCCATCTGGGGCGCCCCAAGGGGGAGAAGAACGAGAAATACAGCATGGTTCCGGCCGCCAAGCGTCTGTCGGAATTGCTGGGGAGGAAGGTCAAGCAGGCCTCGGACTGCTTCGGCGAAGAGGTGACTCGCGAGATCGATGCCATGAAATCGGGCGAGGTGCTGATGCTGGAGAATGTGCGCTTCTACCCCGGCGAGGAGAAGAACGACCACCAGTTCGCCCAGCAGTTGGCTAACGGTTGCCAGGTCTACGTCAATGACGCCTTTGCCGTGTCCCATCGCGCCCATGCCTCGGTTGAGGCGATCACCAGGGTGATCCCCACCGTGGTGGCCGGTTTCCTGATGAGAAACGAGATGACCTTCTTCGATAAGGCCATGCAGAACCCGGTGCGTCCCCTGGTGGCCATTCTCGGCGGCGCCAAGGTCTCCGGCAAGCTGGAGGTGCTGGAAAAACTGATGAATAAGGTGGACAAGGTGGTGATCGGCGGCGGTATGGCATTCACCTTCCTCAAGTCCATGGGATACTCGGTGGGCGCCTCCAAGGTGGAGGACGAACTGCTCCCCACCGCCAAGAAGATCATGGACAAGGCCAGGAAGAAGGGAATCATGTTCTACCTGCCGGTGGACTGCGTGGTGGCCAACGCCTTCGAGGCGAGTGCCACCAACTTCATCACCACCGTCCAGGAGATCCCCGAGGGGTGGCTGGCGCTGGATATCGGACCGGCGTCGGCAACGCTCTTCACCGAGACCCTGCGTGACGCCAAGACCGTCATCTGGAACGGCCCCATGGGGGTCTTCGAGATGGACGCCTTTGCCCGCGGCACCTTTGCCGTGGCCGAGGCGGTGGCAAGCGCCTTCGCCACCACCATCATCGGCGGCGGCGACACCGATTCCGCCGTGCGCAAGGCGGGGGTGGAGAGCAAGGTCAGCTACATTTCCACCGGCGGCGGCGCGTTCCTGGAGCTGCTGGAGGGCAAGGTTCTGCCCGGCGTGAAGGCGCTGGACATCAAGGTCAAGAAATAGGGGGGGAGTCCATGCGCACGCCGCTGATCGCAGGAAACTGGAAACTGCACAAGACCATTGCCGAGTCGTTGGCCATGGTGGATGAACTGAAACCGCTGGTGGCGGGAAGCAGGGGGGTGGAGATCGTCGTCGCTCCGGTGTTCACCGCCCTGAAAAGCGTTTCGTTCGCCCTGGACGGTAGTGACATCGGGCTGGCCGCCCAGGACTGCTTCTGGGAAGAACAGGGGGCCTTCACCGGGGAGGTGTCGCCGTCGCAGCTCAGGGACGCGGGGTGCAGTCATGTGATCGTCGGGCATTCCGAGCGCCGCCAGCTCTTCGGCGAGACCGATGAGGGGGTGAATCGCAAGGCCAGGGCGGCCGTGGCCGTCGGCCTGACCGCCATCATCTGCGTAGGGGAAACCATGGAGGAGCGGGAGAGTCGCGCCACCTTCACCGTGGTGGGCAGGCAGGTTACGGCCGCCCTGGCCGGCTTCTTGCCCCACGAATTTTCCCGCATCGTCATCGCCTACGAACCGGTCTGGGCCATCGGAACCGGCAAGACCGCCACGGACCAGCAGGCCCAGGAGGTTCACTGCTATATACGTAACCTGGTCACCATGTCCATCGGCCAGGCGATTGCCGATTCCCTGCGTATCCTCTACGGTGGCAGCGTCAAACCGGACAACATCAGGGGACTCATGGCGCAACCGGACATAGACGGAGCCCTGGTCGGCGGCGCCAGTCTGAAGGCTGCCTCCTTTGCCGAGATGGTGAATTTCCGGGGATGAACCTCGTGTCGTACAAAGAAACCGAATAATTCCTTTACAATGGAATGGTGCGTATGGTAGAAGAGATATTCTATTGCGCAGGGGTTACTGAATGCTGATTTTTCTTACAATAGTTCATGTTGCTGTCAGCCTGTTTCTGATAGCCGTGGTTCTGCTGCAGTCCGGAAAGGGTGCCGAGATGGGTGCGTCTTTCGGCAGCAGCAGCAGCCAGTCGGTCTTTGGCGCCGGTGGCGGTACGACGTTTCTCAGCAAGTTGACCACCAGCGCGGCGGTTGTCTTCATGCTGACCTCGCTGACGCTTGCCTATCTGTCAGGATCTCCGTCGTCCTCCTCGATCATGGCCGGAAAGGTCAAGGCGGCTATGAAGGTGCCCGCACCCGTGACTCAACCGTCGGCACCTGCTCCCGCCCAGTCTGCTCCCGCGGCGCCGGTTGGAACGAAATAGAAATATTTGCTTGAAATGGCGGCGTAATGGTGCTATAAGCATCGTCTCAATTGCTGAAACGAATCACTTTATATACCAGCTTGCGGTGGTGGCGGAATTGGTAGACGCACCAGCTTGAGGGGCTGGCGGGGGCAACCTCGTGATGGTTCAAATCCATTCCACCGCACCAATAAGAAGAGGCGCCTGTTTTTCACAGGCGCCTCTTCTGTTTTCACGGAACATCTTTCATTCCTTCGTGATGATTTTTACTATCTTCCGGTAGAGGTTGTCGCCATCTCGGGCCGTGACCCTGGCCTTGCCCAGCAGGGCCATCGGCTTTTCCTTGCAGGCGTCGCATTCATTCACGCAATCCTTGACCTTGATGTCCAGGTCTGGATACTCATCCTGAAGTCGCCGGACAACCTTTCCCTTCCCCTTGTTATGTTCGCAGAATCGTATCTTCATCTATTTCCTTCCTCTTGTTATGTTCGCAGAATCGTATCTTCATCTCAGATCATCACCGGAACACCCGCGGGAGGCACAAAGACGCGTTGCCCCATCTCCGTATCCACCATCAGGATTCCGTAGCCGTTATCGCCCACCATCTTCAGTTTCGCAATCAGGTCGCGGTCGTTGTTTTCCTCTTCAATCTGCTCGGTCACGAACCACTGCAGGAATATCTGGGTGGCGTGGTCTTTTTCCTGCACCGCCTGCTCGCTTAAGGAATTGATGCACTTGGTGATCAACTGCTCGTGGGCCAGGGTCTTCTCGAACATTTCCAGCAGCGTTGCGTAACTGTTCGGCACTGCCTTGCTGGCGGTCAGGGAAACTGTTTCGCCCTGCTCGGTCAGATAGCCGTAAAACTTGAAGAAATGGGTCATCTCCTCGCGATACTGGACGGTGAACCAGTTGGCAGCCCCCTTCAGTCCCAGACTGTTGGCGCACGAGGCCATGGAAAGGTAGAGATGGGCCGAATAAAGCTCCAGGTTCATGTGCTTGTTCAGTGCATCCGACATCTTTGTGCTGATCATCGTGGCATCTCCTCTGTTGCTCATAGTGTGTCGTGCATTGATTGACTATAGCCAAACAGGAGATAATTTCAATGGTCTTGATTGTGTCGCGTGTGGCCTGGGTCGCCGACTGCCTGTGGAAAGTAAGGCTGGCTTCCAGCAGGAAAGATCCGGGCGGCGCTCCAGGCGGCAAGGTGCTGGAGAGCCGCGTATCCGGGAATAAGCGGGGGGAAGGCTATGCCGTTGGGGGGGCAGAGTCGTCCGGTCGGCGCCGGAGGAGGAAGATGATCATGAAGGTTCCGGCCAGGAACATGGGCAGGCTGAGCAGTTGCCCCATGGAGAACAGCCCCTGGAAGGTGCCGATCTGGGCGTCGGGCTCGCGGAAAAATTCGACGATGCAGCGGAACAGGCCATACCCTGCGCAGAAGGTCCAGGAGGGGATGCCGGTGACCTGGGAGCGGCGGGCGGAGAAGCGCACCATCAGGAACAGCAGCAGGCCCTCCAGGGATGCCTCGTAGAGTTGGGATGGATGTCGGGGGAGTTCTCCTCCCCCGGGAAAGACGATCCCCCAGGGGGCACCCGTTATCCTGCCGTACAGTTCTCCGTTGATGAAATTGCCGATCCTGCCCAAGCCAAGGCCGATGGGAGCACACTGGGCGATCATATCCAGGATCGAGAAGAAGGACACCTTCCTGCTGCGGGCGAAGAACAGGATACCGGCCAGGACCCCCAACATTCCGCCATGGAAGGACATGCCCCCCTCCCAGACCGCGAAGACCCTGAGCGGGTTGTCCAGGTAGTACTCCAGGTTGTAGAAGAGGATATAGCCGACCCTCCCCCCCAGGACCACCCCCATGGCGCCGGAAAAGATCAGGTCGGCCAGGTCGTCCCTGGTCAAGGGATAGTTTTTTCTCCTGATCTCGGCGGAGAGCAGAAAATAGGTGGCGATGAAGCTCAGCACGTACATCAGCCCGTACCAGCGGAAGTGGAGCGGGCCGATGCTGAGAAAGACCGGGTCGATGGAGGGGAAGGTCATGGCGTGATTCCGGCCGCTAGAGACCGCGGCCGCGGGAACAGGAAACGCTTTTCAGGTGCAGCGGCTTGATGAACGATGCGTCCGTAGCTGTCCTGATCTCTTCAACAACCTGCGGCGGCACCGCCGAGTCCAGGGAGAGGATGACCATGGCCTCGCCCTTCTTCTCGCGGCGCCCCAGGTTCATGGAGGCGATGTTGATGTCGTGCGTGCCCATGATGGTGCCGATCCTGCCGATCATGCCGGGGAGGTCGATGTAGTGCAAGAGCAGCATGTGCTCTTCCGGCGAGAAATCGATGGAGAAGTCGCGCAGGCGTACGATGCGGGGCGCCCCCTCGAAGAGGGTGCCGGAGACGGTGCGCTTCTTGCCGCCCCCTTCGATGACAAGGGTGATCACATTGGAGAAGGCGTCGCAGCTGGTGGACTTGTTCTCTTCCACCACGATCCCCATCTGGTCGGCGATCAGCGTGGCGTTGACCATGTTCACGTCCTGGTCCACCACCCGGTTGAGCAGGGAGGAGAGGCCGGTGACCGTCAGGGGGGTGCAGTCGTAGTGGGCGATGCTGCCGCTATAGCCGAAGCTGACCTTGTCCACGTTGTTGTCCAAGAGCTGCACGCCGATCTCGCAGATGACGTTCATCAGGTTGAGGAACGGCCGCATCTGGTCCATCAGGGCCATGTCGAAGCGGGGGATGTTGACGGCGCTTTCCATGGGCTGGTCGTCCAGGTAGTTGACGATCTCCCGGGAGACGTCCACCGCCACGTTGATCTGCGCCTCGTGGGTATTAGCCCCCAGGTGCGGGGTGACCACCAGCCGTTCGTGACCGATCAGCTGCCTGAGCAGTTCCGACTTGGGCGGTTCTTCGCTCCACACGTCCACGCCGCCCCCCAGCACCTTGCCGGAGTTGAGGTTGTCCAGCAGGGCCTGCTCGTTGATGATGCCGCCGCGGGCAGCGTTGATGACGATCACGCCGCTCTTCATCAGGCCGAATTCCCGGGCGGAGATCATGTCGCGGGTCTCGTCGTTAAGCGGGATATGCAGGGTGATGATGTCGCAGTTCTTGTAGATCTCGTCGTGGGAGACCAGCTTGACCCCAAGGTCGTGGGCGCGTTTCACCGACACGTAGGGGTCGCAGGCCAGTACCTCGCACTCGAAGGCCTTCAAACGCGTGGCCACCCGGCCGCCCACCTTGCCCAGGCCGATGACGCCGGCAACCTTTCCCCTGAGTTCGTAGCCGGTGAAGGGGGCCCGCTTCCACTCGCCCGACTTCAGGCTGGCATTGGCGATGGTGATCTTGCGGCAGAAAGTCATCAGCAGGGCCAGGGCGTGCTCGGCCGCGCTGTTGGTGTTGCCGAAGGGGGCATTGATGACGATGACCCCCTTGGAGCTGGCGTAGTCCACGTCAACGTTGTCGATACCGACCCCGGCGCGGGCGACGATCTTCAGCCGCTTTCCCGCATCCAGCACATCCCGGTCAACGGACGTGCCGCTGCGGGTGATGATTACGTCGTACTCGCCCAGAATCTCCAGTAACTGTTCCTTGCTCAGCCCCAGTTTGACGTCAAGCTGAATGCGCGGCTCCTGGGTCAACAGGGCCAGGCCTTCGGCGGAAACTTCATCCGTTACGATAATCCTCATTACAAGCCTCGCTTTTGATATGGTCCAGATCCGTGCCTGGTATGTCGCGAATCCAGACTTATGTAAAGGGGCATAATAGTACCGACAACCAAAAAACGCAAGGGGCGCAACGGTTGGCGCTGGTGTCCGGTTGCTTTTGTTGGGGAAGTGGGCTAGGCTGTTCAGCTTGAAGCCGTACCAGGTCCGCAAGACGCCCTGGTGTCCAATAACCACTTTTTCAGAGGATAACCGTGCCGGAAACGCCTCCTTTCAACATCGTACTGGTAGAACCAGAAATTCCGCCCAACACCGGCAACATCGCCCGGCTCTGCGCCGCAACCGGAACCGTGCTGCACCTGGTGGAGCCGTTGGGTTTCTCCATCGACGACCGCCAACTGAAGCGGGCAGGCCTTGATTACTGGGGGAGTGTCACCCTCAAGGTCTGGCAGCGTCTGGAACAGATCTGGCAGGAATTTCCCCGGGGGCGTTTCTACTATCTCAGCACCAAGGCCGGCCGGAGTTACCTGGCTGCGGATTTCAGGCCCGGTGATTTCATCGTCTTCGGCAAGGAGACCAAAGGGTTGCCGGCCGAGATCCTGGAGCGGAACTCCGAGACAGCCATCACCATCCCCATGCCGGCCAACGCGGTGCGCAGCCTGAATCTCTCCACCTCGGCCGGCATCGTGCTCTACGAGGCGCTGCGCAAAACAGGGCAGATCGTCTGACAAAACCATCTCCCTGGAGGTAACCATGTCCGAGCAGCGCTATCTGACCGCCCATCTGCCGGGGTGCGGCGGGGTCATCAAACAGTCTCCCGACGATTTCATTGTCACGGAGATCCCGGCCTATGAGCCGTGCGGTTCCGGCGAGCACCTCTACCTGACCATCGAGAAGCGCGGCCTGACCACGCTGGAGGCCATACGCCTCATCGCCCGCAGCTTAAGCCTGCCGGAGCGGGAGATCGGCTACGCCGGCATGAAGGACAGCGTCGGCGTCACCCGCCAGACCATCTCCGTGCCCCGCATCCGGCCGGAGGAGGTTGCCGGACTCAGTCTGAAGGGGGTGCAACTGATCTCGGCACTGCGCCACACCAACAAACTCAAGCTGGGGCACCTGAAGGGGAACCGCTTCAGCGTGGTCGTGCGCTCCGTCGACGAAGGGGCTCTTGCGGCGGCATCGGCCATACTCAAGGTTCTCGTGGAGCGGGGAGTGCCCAACCGCTTCGGCTACCAGCGTTACGGCGTCCAGGGCAATTCCCATCTTATCGGCGCTGCCATGCTGCGGGGCGACTGGAAGGGGGCCGTGGATCTGCTCATGGGGGATCCCCAGTTGCTGCGCGACGACCAGTGGCGATCCGCCATCCAGGCTTACCAGCGGGGAGACGTGGCGGAGTCGCTGCGCCTGCTGCCCCGCCACTGCGACAGTGAACGGAGCGTGCTACAGCGTCTGGTTTCCCGGCCAGGCGCCTGGGAAAAGGCTTTTGGCGCCGTCCACCCCCGCCTGAGGAAACTGTACCTCTCCGCCTATCAGTCCAGCCTCTTCGACCGGGTCGTTGAAGAGCGGCTCGACCGCATCGACCGGGTCATGGAGGGGGATCTGGCCTGGAAGCATGTCAACGGAGCCTGTTTCCTGGTGGAGGATCAGGAACAGGAACAGCCGCGTGCCGAGCGCTTCGAGATCTCCCCGAGCGGGCCGATGTTCGGCTCGAAAATGATGCAGCCCCAGGGAGAACCGCGTGCCATGGAAGAGCGTATCCTGGCAGAGGAAGGGCTCACCCTCGATTCCTTCGGAGCACAGAGCGGAGTCGCCATGGAGGGTCAGCGCAGGGCGCTGCGGGTGCCGCTGGGCGATCCATCCTGCAGCCAGGAGGGGCGTGACCTGCGTCTGGAATTCTCCCTACCCAAGGGGAGCTACGCCACCTCGGTGCTGCGGGAGATAACCAAGAACTTCTGAGGCGATACGGATACTTGCCGGAACAGGAGTCTGGCATGAAGCCGGAACCGTGACACCTTACGGACTCATCTCGCTTTACATGCTTCAGTCTGGGCGCCCCAGCCGCTGGTGCGTCCGTGGCGGAGTTGTCCCGCCTCAGCCGTATGCCTTTCTTCGGCGGAGATTGACTCCGGCATTACGCTCGATTCGTCCTCCATGTGTCGCGGTTCCTCCCCTTCAGAGTAAATTCCAACGTAATATCGCATACAAAAGCCAAAGGAAACAGCAATGTCGCACACACCTGTTCTGATCGACTCCCATGCCCACATCTATTACCGCGACTATGACGACGACTTCGAGGCCATGCTGCAGCGCGCGGCCGATGCCGGCGTGGCCGCCATACTGGTGGTCGGCACCGACCTGGAAACCAGCCGCCAGTCGGTGGAACTGGCGGAGAGGTATCCCCGGATCTACGCAGCCGTCGGCATCCACCCCCACGACGCAAGCCAGGTGACCGAGGAGAGCTACCAGGCCATCCGCGAGCTGGCCCTCTCCAGCCCCAGGGTGGTGGCAATCGGCGAGATCGGACTGGATTTCTATCGCGACCGTTCACCCCGCGACGTGCAGGAGGCCGTGTTCCGGCGCCTGCTGCGCCTGGCCGGGGAGCTGGACAAGCCGGTGATCGTTCACGACCGGGATGCCCACGAGCATGTGCTGGAATGCCTGCGCCAGGAGGGAACATCCCGCGGCGTGCTGCACTGCTTCTCCGGCGACGCGGCCATGGCGGCCGAGGCCATCGCCATGGGACTGTACATCTCCATCCCTGGCACCATCACCTATCCCTCCAACGACGCCCTGCGCCAGGTGGTGCGGGTCACCAGCATCGACCGCATGCTGGTGGAGACCGACTGCCCCTACCTGACCCCGGTGCCGCACCGCGGCAGGCGCAACGAGCCGGCCCATGTGCTGCTGGCTGCCCAGCGGGTGGCCGAGGTGAAGGGGCTTACCCTGGATGACGTGGGCCGCATCACCACCAAGAATGCGAGCGACCTGTTCGGCATCCGCCTTTGGGACCAGGCTGCCAAAATCGCTTACCGCATCCGCAATTCCCTCTATCTGAATATCACCAACCGCTGCTCCAACCGCTGCTCCTTCTGCGCCAAGTTCGACGATTTCACCGTCAAGGGGCACAACCTGCTGCTGGACGCAGAACCGTCCTTTTCGGAGGTCATGGCGGCCATCGGTCAGCCGGATGCCGACCTGGATGAGGTGGTCTTCTGCGGCTTTGGCGAGTCGTTGCTCCGGCTGGACCTGGTCAAACAGGTGGCGGCCGAAATGAAGGGGCGCGGTTATCGTATCCGCATCAATACCGACGGTCAGGCCAACCTGGTGCATGGCCGCAACATCCTGCCCGAACTGGCCGGGCTGGTGGACAGTATCTCCGTCAGCCTCAACGCACCAGACAGCCAGACCTATGTCAGGCTTTGCTCCACCCCCTTTGGGGAGGCGGGTTTTGCGGGTGTGTGCGACTTCATCCGTGAGGCGCGGCAGTACATCCCCCAGGTGGTGGCCAGCGCCGTCACCGTGCCGGGGGTGGATATCCCGGCCTGTAGCATGCTTGCCGAATCCCTGGGAGTTCAGTTCCGGGTCAGGGAGTACGAGGAGGTCGGCTAAGGGGATGAGATGGTAGGGAAAAGCAACGAAAAAGCCACATCGGATGATGTGGCTTTTTCGTTGCCTAATCACGGGCTTTAGCGGCAGACGATGTCGTACAGGCGTGCTGCCGGAGTGTCTGGAGTGATGGGCAGGTAGGGATCCGGCGTAACAGGTGGAGCAGTGATCTCTTTGTTTGTCTTATCTATGACCAGCGGTATCCCCACTTCCTGCTCCATGGCTGTTTTTGACACCGCCTCGTTGGATGGAGAATAGTTGAAGCCGATGTTCACCTTGTATCTGTGCTCATCGCATTTGATCATGAACATGTTTTTCGCGTAGCTCACGTCGTCATCTCCGATGTGCCGGATGTCATGGAATACGGTTTTTACCCAGATCTTGACCAGATGCTGGTCGTTTTTCCGCTTCATCTTGTCAAGGGTGTAGTAGTAGGTGCTGTCCCTGTCCTTTGACAGGAATGCCCACTTGTCCGGCCGCTCATCGCGGGAGCAGGAACAGAGCAGAACGGTCAGCAACAGAAGGGAAAGAATGGATTTCATCGCGTCATCTCCGTGTTGGGGCGGGACGCCGGTCGGCGTCCTTTGCTACGAAAAAAGCACCTGGACCAGGTCCAGGTGCTTTGAATTTTTGGGGTGGCTAGAGGGGAGTAACCCCAAGACATCCGCCTGTGCACATATAATGCAACACCCAGTATTTAAAGGATTAATTCAGAACCGATCAATTTTCAAAATCAGTAAGCAGGCATTTTTGTATCACAGATTGTATCTCACTTCAAGCCTTCATTTCTATAGGCAAGTTCAACAGCACCAAATGGGTCAAATCGGTCTTGTTTGGTCTCCTGACATTCCCACCGCAGACCAAACAAACCCCAGATACACCCCCACCTCACAATAACCGGAACCTACATACCCCATCCAAAAATAAATTACCCAACAAAACCAACAGCTTAGGAAGTCAGTCAACAAAAAGAGTTGTATTTCAAGTACTTGCAATGACTCACAAAGTAAAGCCAGAGGTAATAAAAATCCCGACATATTCGTACATAAAAGCTTACAGAGGCCTTGTGCAGTAAAGCTCAGCAGTTACCGATTCGGTACGCGCTGTTACCCGCATAAGCCATGAAAGGAAATAATACTAGAATCAAAAAGGATGCAAATGGCTGTAAGAATATCGAACCTCCCCGGCGGGAAGCTACCACTTCCAGAGGCACACCTGCACAAAGCATACTTTAAGCTACCGTATAACTCAACTGAAGCAAGCCTGTATAGGCTAGCTCGTACAATCACAGGTATGGATAGGCTAGAGCTGCACAGAGAATATGGTGCTAGGTATCAATATGCAGAATTCTACACCCTCAGGAATGAATTTGACGGCGTGCTCATTACTTTCTACACCAGCGGTACCGGTAGATCCAAAGACACAACGCTAGTGGCAATCAATGGCCTGTGCTTTGAGACGTGGGTAACACCTAGACATAACCCGACGAATATTGATGTTATGGAGCTTATACGATACGTCTTCGCAGAAGGTGGGCACTTCACTTCACTAGATCTAGCAAAAAATGACTTCCGCAGGGTGCTTGACTGGGACGAGATCGTCTTCACCTCAGACAAGGAGCGCTTTCGAGACCGGCAGATCCTTAAACTGAACAAGACCCGGCCCCCTTACTACTGCCGTCAGGAATGTGAGGCGCTCTACTGGGGCAGCATCAAGAGCAGGACGCAGATCTATGCATACGTGAAGCAAGACAAAGAGCTTACGAAGTTCCCTTGGATCAGGTTTGAAGCCAAAGTCCGGGGTAAGGTGCAGTCCGACCACTTGGCCCGAATGTTACTGGAAGGATCGAAAAGTCTTGATGACATTACAAAAGGGATCTTAGCGAATTACGTCCAATTCGTCGAAGAGGGCACCCAACTGAAAGCCCGGCGAAAGCCCTGTGACTGGTGGACTAGGTTCGTAGGAACCAACACTATCAGTCTAAACCCACCTAAGACAGAGCTAGAGATTGATGAAGAAGATTCTTCTGATATTGAGTTCTAGTACCTAGCATGGCTATTATTTATATATACGGTAATTACAACAGAGTCAGAAGATACACTTTATAGTATAATCACTTAACTTGATTTAAAAGCTACTTTTAATAAGACAATAAAAACCACATTTGTAAGGACAAAACACCATGAGTATTCAAAAAGAGCTTAAGAGTATTGAGCAGAAAGATCCTGAAGTGTACCAGGAAACATTGAAGGTCATTGTAGCCTTTATTGAAGACTTAAAGGTCTCCATTCAGGATCTTATCGATTCCAAACGAGACACATCAAGTCTTACCAGTCTATCAGAAAGCCTTGTAGGTACTAGATCGGATCTACCCCGGCACCTTGTTGAGACCATCTCGAAATGCTTTTCAACCTGTGAGAACCCAGAAGAGATCGAAGAGGCCCGAGAGTACCTCTTGCGGTACCTTCAGCTAGCCTACGGAATTTAAAGAAATGCCTGCTTGTTGGGTGCAAGCAGTTTGCGGGTGCTGGCGTCTCCTCCAGCACGATATCTTGAGGCTCAAGCCTCAAGGGTATGCTCCCCGCTACGGTACGACACATACTGTAGTGGGGAGTCCGCTGCATGCATGAGATCCAATGGCAACAGCCAACAGCCGACAAGGGTACTCTGCTTCTGTCTCTGCCAGTTGCGTGCAGGACGACCTGCCAGCTATCGGCAGTTTCCCTGGCGTGTTCTTGGCGGTCGCCGGTTACCTGCCGAGTTACCGGCAGGACTACCTGCCGAGTCCCAAACAATCAACTAATCTCAAAGGAACCAACTATGGATACATCGGAATTTAGAACAGAGCTACACCGGTACATCGACAATCACGGCGAGACCTACAGCAGCATGTGGACCGGCGCGACCAAGACCGTAGGAGGTCCGCTAGTTGAGCGCAGGATTATTCTCGATCCAGAGGGGCTATCAGCAGGTTGTTTCATCCACGGAGACGACGGCGTTGATAAACTCATATGGTCTCTCGATTCGTTTGCAGGGATAACGATTGCAACCCTAGTAAATATCCCAGCTGCTACTGGGTCAGGTCAATGAAAGACTCGTTTTCCGCGTATGAATGTCCAGTGTGTTTCACAGGCTTTGTGCCTGGTGACGGTCAATGGCAGTGCCCCCAATGTCAGACGTGGTTCTACTCTGAGAAGCCTTTGAGGTGTAAGTATCCCTCAACGAGGCCGGTCGATCCATACGCCCACATAAAACCATAGCAGTTATCGTAATTACAAATTACCCCATAGTAGGACCTACCTCAGAATAGTTAGGTTCAGAACTGTAGCCCCACAGCTACAGTTATCACACTCAGAGGCCATAAAATGACGCAATTAGAATTAGCAACAGCGATTAGAAAGTACTGCATGCAATGCAGCGGAAACCAGCGGAATGAGGTCAGGCACTGCACAATCCCCAGTTGTCCGCTCTACCCGTATAGATTAGGTCGAAACAAGACCGCCATGCAGAAGGATGCAGAAGGAGGTACCGAGTGAGCTTGCTACAGAAAATTTTCAAATCCATGCAGGAGCCTAGCGGTACCGAACATTTCCCAGAGGATTCTGCACAACTGCTACCGTGCCCAGAGCCGCAACAATACGATTACAGCGTTCTCGTAAAGCTCCTATTTGGCAATACGATGACCCATGAGGAAGTCGCTGTTATTCGCGGAACCGATAAAGAAGCTGCCCGGCTAGCCGGGTACTCTCGTGTGTACGACCAGTATGGTCAACAAGTTATATACGGGGAAGCGGATATAATCGCTACAAGACCTGTAGAGCCAACTAACAACAAAGGAGAAGCAGATGGAAACAACTAGTAACGAATCAATAGAGTATTGTTTTGCGGTAACCATGAGACTTAAGGGGGGCAGCAAATTGCAACAGACGTTCGTACAGAAGACCAACGACCCTGAGAAAACTAGGCTGGCTATATTCTATCGATGTAAGCAGGCTGTTATCAGCGATTATGAGGATGGCCATTGCATCATTTTTGGACCAGCCTAGTTACAATGCACATCTGCATTGAAATTCATTCTAGTTTAGTAATGCAGAGGCGCATGCAACTAGCTACATAAAATCCAAAAATGCATTGACTACCAGTATTCTATCCTGTAACATCTTCCTAATGTATTTTATTTGATCAATAGGAGGTGTATGGATGCTATCGGTGGGTGATGTAGTCAAGGTTTTGGGATGTCTTACGGGAGATCCTTTAGCTGTTCCTGTGGGGACAGATGCAACTGTCTGTGGTATCTGGGATGGCCTAGATTACCCGTTAGAGCTACTAGGGTTTTCAGAAGGGGTCCGGCTGGACGAGGTGGAGCTTGTAGCATGATGTTAGAGGAGTCTGCCATTCTGGCAGGAAAACTCTAGGAGCATGGGGGATTGCTGAAAGGCATTCCCCCCTGTTTCATTCTATGCCCCTAGGGGGTCCTGAGAGGCTCTCTGAGGGGTTTTGTCTGTCCTGGGTATGTAGTGACCTGCTTGGTTTTTGTTTAGTTGGTATGTGGGCGCTGGGATCGGCAGGGAATCTGAGAGGGTTCTCGGCGGTACTCGCCAGGCACACTCAGGGGCCTAAAAAAAAAAAAAAAA
>MTLE01002970.1_pt2 | contig 24404 bp, 22 predicted proteins | sample 1982461 | NCBI WGS metagenome assembly MTLE01 (sample SAMN05712605, study PRJNA340218) | biofilm metagenome | isolation source: sample SPL anode biofilm adapted to -200 mV | place: USA | collected 2012-02-03
CTACTCCCAGACCCCCAAGGTGTTTGCCCCCTATTCCAAGCACACTGTCAGCGTAACCTTCACCAGCAACGAAGGCAAAACCATCACCGACTCCGACGAATTCACCGCGCCGGGCTACAGCGCTTCCACCGCCACGCCTACCAGTGTGACGGTGACGATCACCGACGCCGAATGGCTGACGGTTAACGAAAGCCAGGGCGTCACCTTCAATCTGGACGGCACAAATGTGACCGCCACGGTGAGCCGCACGGATGCCACGGTAACCGCCACCTATACCCTGAGTTCGGGAGCGTTTGCCTCCGGCTCCAGCCATGCCTTGGGAGTGACTTTCAAGACGGCCGCGGGCGAAACCGTGGTGGATTCCGCCGACTTTATCGCCCCCACCTACGCCACGCTGCCCACCTGGCTGGCCACGCCACTGGCGAGCGTCTCCGATGCGGGCATGAAATGGCGCACTTACCAAATCGCCACCAATTTCACCGCCACCGCGGCGGGCGCGGAACAAGTCCTCGCGGGCACCATGGGGGATTCTTTGCATGATGCTTCGGCCCAAGGCGCGGATGGTTATTTTGCCATCAGCAAGGTCAACTTTGAAAAAGACGGCGCCGACGCGGGCCGTTTCAATGGCTCCGCCGAAGGCAGCTTATCGGTGATGGATGAAGCCATCCCGGGCATTCCGGGCACCGCAGGCAGTTCAGAATACTTTGTGAGTGAAGCCTTGGCCTATGTGGCCTTCCCCAATACCGGCTTATATACCATGGTGGTTAACAGCGACGACGGCTTCCAAGTGAGCGCCGGCACCACCAATAATCCCAACACTATCGTCTTGGGTGCTTACAACGCGACCCGCGGCGCGAGCGACACCGCGTTCTACTTCAAAGTGGAGCAAGCGGGCGTGTATCTCTTCCGCTTGGTCTACTTCCAAGGCACAGGCGGCGCCAGCGCGGAATGGTTCACCCTCAATTCCGACGGCACGGCGGCGCTGCTCAACGGCAGCCAGACGGGCGCCCTGAGCACCTACCGCAAGCGCACGGTGGCCGAACCCACCGCTCCGGCGGATGGCAACATTGAATCCATCGCCCTTAGCAATGGCAACGTGGTGATCAAATTCACCGGCACCCTAAAGGCTGCCAATGAAGTAACCGGCCCCTTCACCGCGGTCGATGGCGCCACCTCTCCGTATTCCGCCACCCCCAGCGGCGCGCAGAAATTCTATATCGCCGAGTAATCTCGCGCAAAAGCGCATTCCTGGGTGTTTATCGGGCGCTGGCCATTGCGGCTAGCGCCCTTTTTCTTTTCCAGCCGAGAAACACCTTCATGCCACCCCACGGTTATCCCCTGACCACGCTCTTGGTGGAAGCCTTGCATCGGCGCACGACCCTCCCGCGAAAGCGTCAATTAATCCCGGATTCCGAGATTAGCGTGGATGGAATTGCGAAGAGAATGGATGCTCAAGGTTTTGCGCTGACGAAGCCGTTATTCAAAGAAATACCGGTGAGGCAGCGCAAAACCTTGAGCGCCGGGCCCCTGAAGCAAGACCGCCGCGCCAATTTCGGAATTCCGATTTGAGAAAGGTTCACAGCCGAAAAGCTTTGCCAGCGTTTAATTTTAATGGCATCGCGCGCGCCATGGCTGGCTCGCAGGTTCTTTGGTGTGCCGTTTTCAAGCGAAATGCTAGTTGCGGAGAGGTCTCGGAGGGGGAACCAGGTAAGAAATCTTAAAAATTTACTACCGCCTCTGCTCTATTGTGCGTGCTTAAGTCAAACCGCTGGTCAGGCTGAAGGTTAACGCCGGTAATAGACTGAGTGCCATGGAAATCGGCTGCCTGGAAAGTTTGCCTTACCCCGGGCGGGTTGCGGTCTCCTTGGCCCTTGAGCCTGAACAGAAAGCCATAAGCCGAAAAAAAATGTGCCACTCCAAATTGCAGGTTAACTAATATATGTTATAATCTGCAAAAATGGCTAACCTTTATCCCCGTTGGTTTAACCGTTTGCCCCTCCTGGTGGGGGCGGGCGTGCTGTTGGGTGGCGCGCTCGTGACCGCCGGAGTTTGGTATTATTTCACCCCCAAGTATTCCCGCGTCGGCTACCAGCCGATCCAACCGGTCCCGTATTCCCACAAAACTCACGTGGATCAATTGGGCCTGGATTGCCGGTATTGCCACTCTGCGGTGGACAAATCGTGGTACGCAAACATCCCGTCCCCTTCGGTTTGCATGAATTGCCACAGCCAGGTGCTGCCCACCGACGCGCGCTTGGCCCCCATCCGGGACAGTTTCAAATCTGGCGAGCCAATCTCGTGGGTTCAGATCCATCGCACCCCCGACTTTGTCTATTTCAATCATGCCGTCCATGTGAATCGGGGAGTGAGTTGCGTGTCCTGCCATGGGCAGGTCAATGAGATGGTCGAAGTCAAGCATGAGAAGTCTTTGACCATGGCGTTTTGCCTGGATTGCCACCGCAATCCCGCGCCCAACCTGCGCCCACCGGAGGAAGTCTTCAACATGCGTTGGACTAATGATCCGGTTAAGCAGCTCGCCCAGGGCGAAAAATTCGTGCACGACTGGAAAATCATGTCTTCCCAAAACTGCTACACCTGCCACCGATGAATCCCACTCCCCCAAGCACCCCGGAAAGCCAGAGCCTACCCCCGGTTTCAGCCGCCGGCCCGCATTATTGGCGCAGCCTGGATGAGCTGGCGAAGACGCCCGAGTTTGGCGAGTGGGTGGCCCGCGAATTCCCCCAAGGGGCCTCCGAATGGCACGATCCGGTTTCGCGGCGGCATTTCGTCAAAATCATGTCCGCCTCCTTCCTGCTGGCGGGCTTGGGTTTGAGCGGCTGCCGGCGGCCCGAAGAGACGATTCATCCATTCTCCAAAATGCCGGAGAATTACGTCCACGGCGAACCCCAGTATTACGCCACTGCCATGCCAGACCGCCATGGAGCGCAACCCTTGCTCGTGAAATCCTTGGACGGACGGCCGATCAAAGTGGAGGGCAACCCCCGATTGCCCGCGGCGCTGACGGGCACGGACCGTTTCGCCCAAGCCTCGATCCTGGACCTTTACGACGTGGATCGCGCCACGCGCTTCCTCAAAAACGGCAATCCCGTAACGCGCGAAACGGCCTTGGACTTTTTGACCGCAACGGCTCAAGCCATCGGCGCGGGCACCGGAGAAGGCGTTTGTTTCCTGTTAAGCCACAGCAGCTCACCTTCCCGCGACCGGCTGCAGCTCTTGCTCCAGCAAAAATATCCGCAAGCCGCCTTTTATTTGCATGAGCCGATTGACCTCCGAGTCCACCAGCAAGCCGCTTCGGCGGCGCACCAATTACCCGCAGCCGAGAACGGCAAAACTTCCGGGGTTGCTCCTTACTACCGGCTAGACAAGGCTAAAGTTATTGTCGCGTTGGACAGCGATTTTATTGGCGGGGAGGAAGACACTGCCCGTTTGATCCGGGATTTTTCGCGCAGCCGAAAAATTGAAAAAAACGACGACACGCCGGTCCGCCTCTATGCCGCCGAAGCGTTGATGACGCTCACGGGGGCCAACGCCGACCACCGCTTGCGCCTGCCCGCGAGCCAAATCCCAGCCTTGGCGGCGCAGTTAGCCAAAGCCTTGCTCGCGGCGGAACATCCCGACGGCAGCGCCGAACTGCTGGCCGCGTTGAACCGCGCCCCGCAGCCTGCGGGGGTGGCCCCCGAATGGATTCAGCAGTGCGCCACCGATTTGCTGGCGAATCGCGGCGCTTGCGTGGTGCTCGCCGGCAGCCGCCAACCCTTATCCGTGCATCTGCTGGCGAACGCGATGAACCGCCTCCTGGGCAATGAGGGCGCGACCGTCGAACTGCACCCCCAAACCGCGCCTGCGACGGGCACTATTGAAGAATTGGCGGCGCGCCTGAACGCCGGGCAAGTCAACGTGCTCGCCATCCTCGGTGGCAATCCGGCGTACTCGGCACCGGCCGATCTCAATTGGCCTGCGACCCAGCGCAAAGCCAAAACGCTGCTCCGTTGGGGCAGCCACGAGGATGAGACCGCGCAAGGCGCCGATTGGTTCGTGCCCGCCACCCACTATTTGGAATCCTGGGGGGATGCCCGCGCCAGTGACGGCACGATCGTGCCCGTCCAGCCATTGATTGCGCCATTATTCGAGGGAATTACTGAACTCGAATTCTTGGCCCGGCTCATGGGCTTGGAAACCGTGACCCCTTACGCCATTGTTCGCGATACCTTGCGCGGCCTCGCGCCGGACGGCGACTTTGAACTGCATTGGACCCGTTTTTTGCGCGATGGATTCTGGCCCGGCACGGCCCGCAATCATGTGGACGCGCCCCTGCAATGGCCCGCCATTACCGCCGCCGCCACGAGCGTGGCAGCCACCCCCGCGCCGTCCCAGGGCAAACTCGAAGTGGTGTTTCACCGCGATTACAGCGTGGATGATGGCCGTTACAACAACAACGGCTGGTTGCAAGAGCTGCCGGACCCGATCACCAAAATCACCTGGGAAAACGTGCTGTTGATGTCCGTCAAGACCGCTCGCGAGCACGGGGTTCATTTTGAAAATAAAGAAGTCGGGAAGTTGAAGGTGCCGGTTGCCCGGCTGGAGATCAACGGCAAAGTCATTGAAGGCCCGGTGTGGATGCAGCCCGGGCAAGCGGATTACACCGTTGGCTTGGCCTTAGGTTACGGGCGGACCCAAACTGGAAAGGTGGGGCAGAAATCCGGGTACAACGCTTACGCGGCGCGCACCTCAGCTGCGCTGCACTTGGCCACCAACGCCAAGCTGGCGCCAGTCCCGGGCGAAACGCATCCGATCTCCACCACCCAAGCGCATTGGCTGATGGAAGGACGTCCGATTATTCGCGAGGCGAATCTCGCGCAATTCCGCCAGGAGCCCGATTTCGCCAAGCACATGGACCTGGATGCGCACGAGCCGAAAAACGCGGCGTTATACCAGCATCCCAATGAGCGTTACCCCAAGATGAAAGGCATTCATCAATGGGGCATGGTGGTGGATTTGCAGCGCTGTGTGGGCTGTTCGGCCTGCATGATGGCTTGCCAAAGCGAAAATAACATTCCCATCACCGGCAAAGACCAAGTGGGGCGTGGCCGCGAGATGCATTGGATCCGCCTCGACCGCTACTACAGCGTGGCGCCCGATGACAAAGACCTGAACAACCCGCAAGTGCTCTCGCAGCCCATGCTATGCCAGCACTGCGAAAACGCCCCGTGCGAAAACGTCTGCCCCGTCAACGCCACGGTGCACGACGATGAAGGTCTCAACCTCATGGTGTACAACCGGTGCGTAGGCACGCGTTACTGTTCCAACAACTGCCCGTACAAGGTCCGGCGCTTTAATTTCTTCGATTACAACCAGCGGCCAATCGACAAGCTCTACCAAGGCCCGCTCACGCGCAAAGGCATGCCGGACCTGGTGCAGATGGTGAAAAACCCCGACGTCACGGTGCGCATGCGCGGCGTGATGGAAAAGTGCACCTTCTGCATCCAGCGCATCGAGCAAGCCAAGATTGCGCGCAAAATCCAGGCCGGCCCCACGGACCAGGTGCGCGTGCCCGATGGCACCATCACCCCGGCGTGCGCCCAAGCGTGCCCGGCGGAAGCCATTGTGTTCGGCGATGTGTCCGATCCGGAGAGCCGAGTCACTCGCATGAAACAACAGCCCCGCGATTACTCGGTGCTGGGTTTCCTCTACACCAAACCGCGCACCACTTACCAGGCGCGCGTTCGCAACCCCAATCCGCACATGCCGGACTACCTAAAACAACCCTTGAGCCTGGCCGAGTATGCCCGGATGAGCGGCGAAGCCGCGTCCGAAACACCCCATTCGCATGAGGCCACCACGCCGGCGAAAGGAGGCCACTAATGACGCCCGCGTCTTCAACCGGCTTGCTCGCGCGCATTCCCGATCCGCCCGCGGAATTGGAGCGCGTGCCCTTGGTGGAAAACCAGCGGGGCTTTAGCTGGATTTCCGATCGCATCGCCAGTGTGGCGGAAGGAAAAACTCCGCGCTGGTGGTGGGTGGCCTTTATCCCCAGTGTGGCTCTGGCCCTCATGTGCCTCTGCATGATCGGCTATCTCATCACCACGGGGGTAGGTGTGTGGGGCGTGAACCACCCCGTCGGCTGGGGCTGGGCCATCATTAACTTCGTGTTCTGGATCGGCATCGGCCACGCGGGCACGCTGATTTCCGCCATCTTATTCCTCCTGCGCCAGCGCTGGCGCACCGCTGTGAACCGTGCCGCCGAAGCCATGACGATTTTCGCGGTGATCTGCGCGGGCATATTTCCTGCCATTCATATCGGTCGCGCCTGGCTGGCTTGGTGGCTGTTTCCCATCCCCAATTCAAATAATATCTGGCCCCAATTCCGCTCGCCACTCATGTGGGACGTGTTCGCGGTGTCCACTTATTTCACGGTTTCGCTGCTGTTCTGGTATATGGGGCTAATCCCAGACTTGGCAACCATGCGCGACCGCTCGGTGGGCAAGATCAAGAAGTTTGTGTACGGCTTTTTCGCCCTGGGCTGGACGGGCAGCAACCGGCATTGGAGCAATTATGAAAAAGCGTACCTGCTGCTCGCGGGCCTTTCCACGCCGCTCGTGCTCTCGGTGCATAGCATTGTGTCCTTCGACTTTTCGGTGTCGCAGCTGCCTGGCTGGCATACCACCATCTTCCCGCCGTACTTTGTCGCGGGCGCGATTTTCTCCGGCTTCGGCATGGTGCTCACTCTGTTAATTCCCGTGCGCACGCTGTGCCATTTGGAGGAAGTGATCACGATCCGCCATATCGAACTGATGGGCAAAGTCATCCTGGCGACCGGCTCGATTGTGGGTTACGCCTATGCCACCGAGTTTTTCATCGCCTATTACAGCGGCAACCCCTACGAGCTGTTCACGTTCAAAAACCGCGCTTTCGGCCCGTATTGGTGGGCTTATTGGATCATGGTTTCCTGCAACGTGATTTGCCCGCAGCTCTTCTGGTTCAAGAAAGTGCGCACCAACTTATTGCTGGTGTTCATCCTGTCGATCTTTGTGAACATCGGCATGTGGTTTGAACGATTTGTCATCGTGGTGACCTCGCTACACCGCGACTTCCTGCCCTCCAATTGGGGATATTACTCGCCCACTATCGTGGATATTCTCACGTTTGTGGGAACTTTCGGGGTATTCATGACGCTCTTTCTGCTGTTCCTGCGGTTCGTGCCGTTGATCGCGATTGCGGAGGTTAAAAGCGTGATTCCGCAAGGCGATCCCGAGCATCCCCTGGCGAAAGTTAAGGATACCGCCAGCACTCCTTCCACCATGCCCGCCATCGCAGACGAGCCCTCCTTGGGCACCAAACCCGTGGGCTTGCTTGCCGAATTCGAAACCGCTGCGGAAATTAAACATGCCGCCACCCAGGTGCGCAACGCCGGCCACAAGCATTGGGACGTGTTCACGCCCTTTCCGATTCACGGCTTGGATGACGCCATGGGGTTGAAAGACTCCAAAGTGGGCTGGTTCACTTTTATTGGGGGCATCACCGGGTTTAGCACCGGAATGCTGATGATCTGGTTCATGAATAGCTTTGATTATGGCATTGCGGTCGGCGGCAAGCCGCTGTTCAGCCCGGTGTTCGCGTTTCCCGTGAGCTATGAACTGACCATCCTCTTCGGGGCCTTTGGATCGATCATCGGCATGCTGATCTTCAACCGGCTGCCGCGCTGGCATCACCCCATATTCAACAGCGCCCGTTTTGCGCGGGTGACTCACGACCGGTTTTTTATCCTGATCGAATGCCGTGACCACGGCTATCACGAACAGCGCACGCGCCAGTTGCTGGAGGCCGCGGGCGGGAAACACATCGAAATGGTGAAGGAATAACCTCGCATGCGCTATTTTCTCATCGCTCTCTTGTTGATCACCGCATCCGTGGTGGGCATCGCCGGGTTTCGGGGCACGGTTTCCCGCAAGCCCCCGCTGGAAGTTTTCCCGGACATGAAACGCCAGCCCAAATTGCGGCCGCAAAAGCCCAGCGAATTTTTCGCGGACCGCCGGGATTCGCGCCTCCCCGTGCCGGGCACCGTCCCGGCGGATGCCCTGCTGGAGGATTCGCCCGTGGCCAGCGGCCACGTCCCCGGCACCACCAATTTCGTGGCGGCCAATCCCTTGCCGATCACCGCCGAAATGCTCGCGCGTGGCAAGCAACGTTACACCATCTATTGCAGCCCCTGCCACAGCCCCGTCGGCGACGGCAACGGCATCATCACCAAATACGGCCTGCTCAAAGCCGGCAATTTCCATGATCCGCGCATCGCAAAAATGCCCGATGGCGAGCTGTTTAACACCATCACGGTAGGTAAAAACCAGATGCCCTCATACGCCGCCCAGGTCTCGGTGAGCGACCGTTGGGCGATCATCGCTTACGTGCGCGCCTTGGAGCGAGCCCGCTTGGGGGATCTGAATGATGTGCCCGCTGAAAATCGCGCGACCCTGAAATAAATGAATACCGACTTGCATCCCACAACGGACACCGGACCGGTTTTGCGTTGGTTAAAAATCCCGCTGGCCTGCCTGGTGGTGGGTGGCGTGGGCACCGCCATCGGAGCCGCGATCGATCCGCGGCAGCTGGGATTCTCCTACCTCCTGGCGTTCATGTTTTTCTTGAGCTTGAGCCTGGGCGGGCTGTTTTTAACTATTGTCCATCATCTGTTTGACGCCAACTGGTCTACGCCGACCCGGCGCGTGGCCGAGCACCTGGCCTGCCTCTCGGCCGTGATGGCGATTTTGTTCATCCCGCTGGCACTGCTCGGGCCGAAGCTTTATGCGTGGATGGATCCCGCGGCGGCCAACCCCGTGCTGCACGCCAAGTCCGGTTACCTGAACAAGCCGTTCTTTTACCTGCGGGCGGTTTTTATATTCGCGGTGTGGATCGGCCTTTCCTGGCGGTTGCGTTATTGGTCGCTGCAGCAGGACAAAACCGGCGCGGCGTTGTGCACGCGCAAAATGCGGGTGCTGGCTGGCTTCGGGGTGTTTCTGTTTGCAATCACCCTGACCATGGCGGCCATCGACTGGATGAAATCGCTACAATTCCAGTGGTTTTCCACTATGTACGGCGTTTACTACTTCGCGGGCAGCGTTTGGTTTACGCTCGCCACGTTTTACCTGCTGGCCGCCTGGCTGCGGCAAGCCGGGCCCTTGCGTGGCTTGGTGCAAAACCGGAAAATGCATGACATCGCCGAGCTGCTCTTCGCGTTCACCGTGTTTTACGCGTACATCCATTTCTCGCAGTACCTGATCATTTGGAACGCGAACCTGCCCGAAGAAACGTTTTGGTACGCCCTGCGCGAAAAAGGCTATTGGTGGGGCAGCGGGATGGTGCTGGTGTTTGGGCATTTTTTGGCGCCGTTTCTGCTGCTCTTGCGCATCGATTTTAAATTAAAGCTCAAGATCATGCTTCCGCTAGGCATCTGGGCCTGGCTCATGCACTTTGTCGACATCTCTTACAACGTGCTGCCGCCCTTGCATCTGGAAAGCTTCCCCTGGCACTGGACGGACCTGGCTTGCCTGCTTTTCATCGGCGGCGCGCTCGGGTACGTGTTTCTTAAGAGTCTGGCCGCCCATCCTTTCTATCCTTTGAAAGATCCGCGCTTGAAAGAATCGCTGATCATCCACGAAGTGCCGCCGCCGGCCATTGCCGGTCAAGCCCACGCGCAAACCGATTAACCAATGAAAGAACAGGAACATCCCGCCTGGCAGGTGGCGATCTTCGCCACCGGATTCGCCGGCATTTTTCTCATCCTGGCCGGCTTGGTTTGGATCATGTACCACTACACGCAGCCGCCGCCGCCGGACACGGAATATTGGGCGCAACGCACGCGGAATCTCGCGGAGTTGAACGCCCAGAATAACGAGCAACTCCAGAGCTACGGCTGGCTGGACGCCAACCGCGGCCAGGCGCGGCTGCCCATCGCCCGCGCCATGGAGCTGACCCTCCAAGAATGGCAAAACCCGGCGGCCGGCCGCTCGAATCTGCTGGCGCGCCTTGCCAAATGGGCGCCCACCGTGCCCGCGCTGGCCGCTACCAACGGACCCGCGGCCGCCACGAATGCGGCGGCTAACCCTCCGGCCGTAACACCCCCCAAGTAACGCCTTTGCCCGGAAAAATATTATGAGTGTGATTTGGATTCTCTTTGTTTGCAGCATCGTGGTGCTGCCCGCCACGGCTTTGCTCGCGTTCCGCTGGGCGCTGCGGCACGGGGAATTCACCCACTTGGAAAAAACCGCGCTCTCCATCTTTGATGAAGAAGAGCCGGTGGGCAGGATATCCGACCACTTTCCGCCATCGCGGACGCCTCGTAACGCCTCAACGGCAAGCCCGGAACCCATCCCGCGCGACCGGCCATCGGAAACTTTGCAGCCATGAATGCCTCCAATCCATCCCTCCTCGCGGCGCTTTCTCCTTCGGACAACGAGGACGTCGCGCAGCGCCGGGCGCTGCTCGCTGAAATCGACACCTCCTGCCGCGCCCCGCTGCTCATGCTCTTTGGCGGGAGCATTTTCTGGCTGCTAGTGGGCACGTTGTTCGCCTTGCTCGCGTCCTTGAAACTGCACAATCCGGAATATTTCGCGAATTATTCCTTCCTGACTTTCGGCCGCGTGCGGCCCGCGCACCTCAACGCGGTCATCTACGGTTTTGCCTCGGAAGCTGCCATTGGGGTCACGTTTTGGCTCATGTGCCGCCTGTGCCGCACCCCGCTGATGTTCGGCTGGATCATCAATCTCGCCGGGGTATTTTGGAATCTGGGCGTGGCCATTGGGGTTGGGGCCATTCTCGCCGGCGAAAGCACCGGCATCGAGTGGCTGGAAATCCCGCCGTACGCCACCCCCATTTTGTTCGCGAGCTACGCCTTGATCGCGGTGTGGGGCATCATCACCTTCCGCTACCGGCGGGAAAAACACCTTTACGTTTCCCAATGGTATTTGCTGGCGGCGCTGTTCTGGTTCCCGTGGATCTATTCCGCCGCGCAAATTCTGCTGGTGCTCGATCCCGTCCGCGGCACGGTGCAAGCCGCGGTCAACTGGTGGTTCGCGCACAATGTGCTCGGGCTGTGGTTCACTCCGATTGGCCTGGCTTCCATCTATTATTTCATCCCCAAGGTCTTGGGTAAACCCGTGTACAACTACTCGCTCTCGGTCTTGGGATTCTGGTCGCTGGCGCTGTTTTACAATTGGAATGGCATGCATCACTTAGTGGGCGGCCCCATGCCTGCCTGGCTCATTACCGTGAGCATCGTGGCGAGCGTCATGATGATGGTGCCAGTGATCACGGTTGGCATTAACCACCATCTCACGATGTATGGCGGTTTCCGGCGGTTGAAAGACAGCCCGGTGCTGCGTTTCATGGTGTTTGGCGGCATGAGCTACACCTTGACCAGTTTGCATGGCATCGCGCTCGCCTTGCGCTCGGTCAGCGAAGTCACCCATTTCACCCACTCGACCATCGCCCATTCGCACCAAGGCATGTACGCCTTTTTCACCATGGTGATGTTCGGTTCGGTGTATTACATCATGCCCCGCGTGCTTCAAGTGGAGTGGCCCTCGGCGCACCTGATCAAGGTGCATTTCTGGTGTGTGTCCATCGGCATACTGCTCTACGTATTTCCGCTGATTGTCGGCGGCACGCTGCAAGGCATGGCCATGAACAACCCTGACGTGCCATTCGTGGATGGCAGCAAGCCGAGTGTGGTGAGCCTCACCGTGCCATATTTGAAAGTCCGCTCGTATTCGGGCATGCTGATTTTCCTAGGCCACCTCGCGTTCGCCGCCAGTTTTGTCTGGATCGTGGCGCGCTGGGTGCAAACCACCCGCCGGGCCCGGCTTAATGCGTCCTCGGCGCGCGCTACTAACCCCACCGCCGCCACCACCCTTGCCAGCGTATGAATTACGGCCCTATTTTATTCTTGGGAATTTTTCTCACCGTCGCCTCTTCTTGGTGCGGCTTGGTGCTGATTCCCCAAATCCAATTCGGCCGGCAGCAGCCGGTGAGAATCGAGCAGACTGGCGAGCTTTATCCCCAAGCCCGGCCCGGCATTGCCCAGCAAGGCATCGAAGTCTACAAAGCCAATGGCTGCATCTATTGCCATACCCAGCAAGTCCGAACGGAGCAATTTGGCGCGGACATCGCCCGCAACTGGGGCCAGCGCCGCACGGTGGCCCGCGATTACCTGTTCGACAAGCCCGTGATGCTGGGCACCATGCGAACGGGGCCCGACCTCACCAACATCGGCTTGCGCCAGAACAGTGTCACGTGGCACATGCAGCATTTATACGCCCCGGTGATCACGTCCAAAGGCTCGATCATGCCCCCCTTCCGGTTCTTGTTCGAAAAGCGCAAAATCGGGCTGCTGCCCTCGCGCGACGCCGTGCCGCTGCCCAAGGAGTACGCGCCGGAACCGGGTTATGAAATCGTGCCCAAACCCGAGGCCAAGGCTTTAGTGCAATACTTATTGAGCTTGAAAGCCAATGCCCCCTTGCCGGAAACCAAATGAATTCGCACTCCCAGCCCAATCCGCAGCCCGGCCCCGGTCAAACGCCGGGTGTGCCCGACCTGGCCCCGCGCGATCCGCAGGAATACGCCGAGCCGGGGGAAAGCCAGCGGCAAATCTCCTTAATGCTGGTCGTCTTCGTGGGCAGCTTGTTCGCGTGGGCCGGATTTTACGCGCATCGCTTTGGCGGCGGTTACCAACCGTTGGTATACAACGAAAACGCCTACGGCTTGGCGCAAAGCGCGACGAACGCGGTGGAAGTGGTGGACCCTTATGTCCTTGGCCAGCGAGTTTACGCCAACACTTGCGCCAGATGCCACCAGGCCGATGGCTTGGGCTTGCCGGGACAATATCCGCCCCTGGCCGGCTCGGAATGGGTCCTGGCCGCTGGGCCCGCGCGCATGATCCGCATCGTGCTCGACGCGGTGCAAGGCCCCATTCAGGTGAAAGGCGCGACCTATGACAACACCATGACGCCGTGGCGCGAAACGCTCAACGACCAGCAAATCGCCGCGGTCATCACCTACGTCCGTGGCCAGAAGGAATGGGGGAACCAGGCCTCGCCCGTCACCCCGGAGCAAGTCGCCGCCGTCCGGGAAAAAACCAAGGCGCGCGCCGCCGCCGGCGCTTGGACCGCGCCTGAATTGCTCGCTTTGCCCGAGCAAGAACCTTGATTCATTATGCCGGCTGCCGCGCCATCGCCACCGGTCTCCGCCCAGGAAACATTGGCGGCGAGCCAACATTGCGCCTATTGCGACGCCCCTCTGCCGCCGGAAGCCGCCCCTCCCGCGGCGGAACCGGCCTCCCCACGCTATTGCTGCTATGGGTGCCGCCTGTTAGGCGAAAGCAACGCGCGCCCGATTTCCGCGCCCGGCCCCGCCGCCAGCGCGATTTCCCCGTGGTTTAAAATCGCCGTGGGCGCCGCCTTGGCGGGCCAGGCGATGCTTTTGGGATTGGCCGTGAACTTGGCGCCGCCCACTGGCGTGGCGCGGGCGTGTTTGCATGGCGCGTTGATCGCGTCGAGCGCCGGGGTCCTGGCTTTGCTGGGATGGCCTTTGCTGCAGGCCACCCTCGAAGAAGCGCGCCACCGCCGGTTTTCTATCGAACTGCTTTTCCTGGCCGGCCTGGCCGGCGCCCTCGGGGCGTCCCTCTGGAGCACATTCACCGGCGCGGGCGCGGTGTATTACGAGGTGGTGGGCGTGTTGCTCACCGTGTATGCGGCGGGCAAAACTCTCGGGGCCCAATCTCGCGCGCGGGCGCTCGCCGAATCCCAAGTCCTGCGCCGCACTTTTGAAACTTGCCAGCAAATCCGCCCCGATGGTTCGGCTATCGCCCGCCCCGTGGCCGCCATTCAGCCGGGGGACAAGGTCCGCGTGCTCGCGGGGGAACCCATTCCCATCGATGGCCGCATTGAGGCGGGACAGGCTTTTGTGTGCGAAACCCCGCTCACCGGCGAGCCGTTCCCCATTGTCCGCCGCGAAGGCGATCTGGTCTTTGCGGGCTCGTACGCGGAGGACGGCGAACTGACCATCACCGCTATCGTGCCCGGCACCCAGCGCCGTCTGGACGCGCTCCTCGGCGCGCTGGATGCCGCGCGCGAACGCCCCTGCCGGATGCAAGCCCAAGCGGACCGGATCGTCCACTGGTTTCTGCCCCTAGTGCTGGGGATTAGCGCCGCCACGTTTCTGTTTTGGTCCTGGAAAACCAGCCTGGGAGATGGCCTTTATAATGCCCTCTCCGTGCTGCTAGTTGCCTGCCCCTGCGCCATGGGGCTCGCGACTCCCGCCGCGTTGTGGAGCGGCTTGGCCGCCTTGGCCTCGCGCGGATTGGCGATGCGCAGCGGGGATGGCCTGGAACGTCTGGCGGCGGTGAACCTGATGGTGTTCGACAAAACCGGCACGCTCAGCGAGGAACGGCATTCCCTGATCGACCTCGCCACCGTGGGTTCCGCCGTGGATCGCCAAGCGATCGCCGCCCAGCTGTGCGCGGTTCAAAGCGCGTGCGCCCATCCGGTGGCCCGCGCTTTCCACTCGCTGTCGACCCCGCAAGAAAACCCATTTCACGTGCGAGATCTGAAAACGGTGCCCGCCCTGGGTGTGGAGGCGTGGATCGAATCCCGCAGCGGGGCCGAACATCACTTGCGGGTGGGCCGGCGGGAATTGATCGCCCATCGCGAGGGGGAAGAAGCCTTGCTCGCCCAATTGCGGCGCGCCTCTTCGGAGCATCTGGTTTACGTCGAAATTGACGGCCGGTTGCAGGCCATCGCCGCGGTAAACGAGCGGCTGCGCGCTTCGGCCCTGGACTCTTTGCGCGCCCTGGAACAGCAAGGCGTCGCCTGCCAAATCATGACCGGCGACCAGCCCGGCCGCGCGGGGCAATTGCTGGGGGCGCGGGCCATTCACAGCGGGATGACCCCGCTCACCAAAGCCGCACAAGTCAGCCAGTTGGCCGAATCTGGGCAGCGGGTTGGTTTTGTGGGCGACGGCGTGAACGATGCGCCCGCCCTGCGCGCCGCCTCCATTGGGATCGCGCTGGCCCATGGCGCGGGCGTGACCACGGCGGGAGCCGACGCGGTCCTATACGGCGGGGATTTGCGCACGTTGCCGTGGGCGGTGGCGCTTTGCCGGCAAGTGCGCGCCTCCATCCGTTCGAATTTGCGCTTCGCCACCGCTTACAATCTGATCGGCATCGTCTTGGCGGCCACCGGCCTGCTGCATCCGGTGGTGGCCGCGGTGCTCATGGCGATCTCGAGCTTCACGGTGGCCTGGCGCGCCCTGCGCTCGACGGAATGCGGCTTCGCCTGCGGGGTGGCAGCCACCAGCCCAGTCCAGCCCAGTGCCGTCTCCACTCCGCCGACCCGGCTGCGGACGCCACCGGGCTTCGGTCAATGGCTGTCCGCTAAATTGCGGTTCTGGTCGGAAGCCAGCACGCCCCGCCAAATTTCGCGGGCCAATAAAACAGCGGGACTTTTGGTGGCGGCCCAAATCCCTTTCCTCATTTACTTGGGCAATGTTACCGGCTGGGCGGCCCTGCTAACTGCCACCAGCTTGCTCGCGCTAGCCGTGTACATCGGCCGGTTTCCCGCCGCCGGGCCAGCCAATGAAAACGCCTCGCACTTGTCGCGCATGACGTTTGCCATGCTCGGCTGGGGCAATTGGGGCATGCTGCTCGGCTGGTGGGCGGATGGCGGCTTTGGGCCACTGCACGCTTGCTGTGTCAGCAGCGCGGGCCTCGGTTTTGATTTTTGGGGTTTCACCGATATGCCGTGGATGAACGCCGGCATGTTGATCTTGGGTCTGCCGCCCATGCTCCGCGGCCCCGCCAAAAGCTTTCGCGGCGTGGGCCGGTTTGGCTATGGCCTGTTGGCATCCGCCGGGATGGTCTGGGGCATGGGCTATGGAGCCTATGTGTTCATGAAATGGCTGGGCCCGTGGATTGAGCAACCCTTTCTCCTCGCCTTCGCTGGCATGACGGCGGGCATGCTTCTCGGCATGTTCCTGGCCTGTGAATTTGCCCGCGCCATAGCCTTAGCCGTCCGGACCCGCGCCATCCCGAAGCCTGCACGGACATCTTCCCGATAAAGCACCCGCCAGATATTCCCGAGATATTTATACCCTGATATTTGGGTGCGGCATGGCATGCACTAACACTGTCCCGCCTGCAGCCAACACCGCACCCGGCAAATCAACCCAAGTGGGATTATTCCAGCTGGCCGCATACTGCAACCGGCAGATATCCCTGGTTTGAGCTGTCCAGCGAATGATCATGGCGCTGTTGGCGCCAGTGGTTATCTTGATTTTTTCGGGGATCGCCCCCGGGCATGCGAACGACAAAAACCGCGCACACACCCCCCAAGGGCTAAACCTGGGGCAATGCTGGTGAAAACCACCCACGGCGCCGTCTTTTGGCCGGGGTCTTAGGCTTGTATGCAGGTTTAGAGAAATGGCAACGCGCCTGCATTCACTTACCATGCCTGATCACCTTCGCACGCTCCACTGAAAGCAGATGGTGCGGTAAAAAATCGGGAACCGAAGCGGAAATTTTTGAGACTATTCAGGTTGAAGGACAGGTTGGCAAGTTGGGCCAGCAGCGCGCGATCATTGGCAGCCAAAACATGTTCTGCAATTCTGCCCGGAAAATAGCGTTTATTTAAACTGGGTTTCCCGCAATCCCCAGACTTTGCGCAAGAGCAGCCCCAAATTGCAGGCCGCGCATTTGAGCACATATACTTTGCTGGCATTGGCCATCCCGCGTAACCAGCCTTGTAGCGTATTGATGCTTCACCCTGAGGTCACGGACTCAAAAACGGCGGGTTCGTTTTTAGCATGGAGCAATCGTCGGCTTCTTCCCGGTCTTTGATATGAAGTGACTGGCGCAACCCGGTCGCAATGTCTTCCGCGTAAAAGCGCCCGCTCCGGCTGTTCATCTTCAATAAACGGTACTTGTTCATGTTCCCCTTCAATCTAGTGTGGACGGCGGCGCGAACGTTTAAAGATAGGGCGGTTGGGAAATTGATATTTGCGGGGCGAAAAACTGTGGGGCTAAGTGGAGCGAGGACGGGCTGCGGGAGAGCTTTAAAAGTGGGATGCCGACGAATATAACAACCCAGCGGCAGGGTGAGGGTTGCCGGTGGGCTGTGGCTGAGGGAGGAACCGCTGGATCAGTTTTCGACTTGGTCTTTCATGCGGAAGCTTGAGCCTTCGATGACCACGACTTCGGCGTGGTGCAACAGGCGGTCCAGCACGGCGGAAGCGATGGTGCTATCGTTGTTAAAGATGGAAGGCCACTGTTTGAAGGGTTTGTTGGTGGTTAAGATGAGCGATCCCCGCTCGTAGCGCTGGCTGATCACTTGAAAGAGTGAATCGGCTCCACGCTGGTCGATGGGAAGGTAGCCAATTTCGTCCAAAATCGCCAAAGTTGGGCGCAAGTATTTCTGAAACTCCCGCTTGAGGTTGCCGTGTTGTTGGGCGGCCGACAGATCGTTGATGACGCTAATGGCGTTGGCAAAGAGCACGGAGTGGCCTTCCTGGCACGCGGTGTAGCCCAAGGCGGTCGCCAAGTGGGTTTTGCCGGTGCCGACATTGCCTAAAAATATCACGTTCGACTTCTGCGTTAAGAACTCCAAACGGAAGAGTTGCTGGATTTGGAGCCGGTTGATTTTCTTCGGCCAGTCCCAACGGAACTGTTCCAGGGTTTTGAGCACGGGAAAATGGGCCGCTTGGAGGCGCCGGGCAATCAGGCGCTGGCGCTGTTGCTGAAACTCTCCCTCGATCAGCTTGGTGAGATAATCCAAGTGGGACCAGGAACCTTCGGCGGCTTGTTGGGCCCATTCGGCATGATGGGTTTTAATAAATGGCAAGTGCAGGGCGTCCAGGTGCTGCGGCAAGAGTGCGGGCGGCGTTTTCATGGTTGGGGCAGGTGGGGATCGGTTTGGGATGGCGGCTCGTAAAGATTGAGATCGGCTGGCGGCAGTTCCAAATCCAGCAGGTCTTGCCGCCGGGTTAAATGCAAGGCCGAGGGCGTGACGGGCCGCCGTTCGCGTTGCTCTAAAATGTTGGCGATGTATTCGCAGCCATAGGCTTCAAAAGTGATGGCATCCTGGATCGCCCGGGCCACTTTGCCGGGGCCGTAGATTTCGCTCAAGGCCATGATCTTCTGGATATGATGGGCGGGGTTGAGCCGTTTTTCCTGGAGCTTGCGCACATAGCCTTCGGCTTGCGGGCTCAAGTTTAAGAAAGCCAGCATCAAGGTTTGGTTGCGAGCTTTCTGGCGCTGGTTAAGCAGTTCCCGGCTGTGATCGGGATGCTTGATATCCTGGTGGCGGTCATAGCAGCGGACATGCGTGGCGATGAGCTTTTCCTGATAATAAATCAGGAGCTCTTCGGGGTAGGCTTTCAGGGTGAGCTTTTGGGAAGCGTACAGTTAAGGCACGGAGTAACGGTTGGCTTCGAAGTGGACCCGGCAGCAACCATTGGCGCCGCCGGGCCGGATCACGGCGCAATCGTACGGTTGGACGGGCAACGGTTTGAGCCGGGCTTTTTCCTCGGCGAACAGTTCCAGGGGCTTGCGGTGGGTTTCCCCGTGCAGGCGCACATTGGCCACGGTGTCCAGCCATTGACGAGCCGCGGGATTGAGAGCGGCAAAGCAGGAAAGGTCCAGGCCCGAGAGCAAGTTCTTTTTAACATAACCCACCCCGGATTCGACCCGGCCTTTTTCGTTTCCCTTGCCCACGGTGCAAGCCACGGGTTGGAAGCCATAGTGGGCGGCAAAATCCAGATAGCGGGGATGGAACACCGCGCTTTGTCCCAGCGGATGCTGGAGGACCCCCACCTTTAAATTATCGATCATGACCCGGCGGGGCACCGAGCCGAAAAACTCCAAGGCGTGGCGGTGGCAGGTTAAAAACTGTTCCCTGCTTTCCGAGAGGGTGAACTCCACATAGAGCATCCGGCTATAACACAGCACCATGACAAAGAAGCTCAAGCGCCGCCGGGCGGAACCCACCGGGATCGAGCCAAACGTGCCCCAATCGACTTGGGCGCAATCGCCCGGGGCGAAGTCCAACACCAGATAAGCCGGTTTGGGCGAAGGGCGCACCAGGCGCACAAACTCTTTGAGAATGCTGTAGCCGCCACTATAGCCTTGGGCTTTGAGTTGCTGGAAGATTTGCTGCGCGCTGTAAGGGTGTTTTTGCAGCCAACCGGCCACCAGGCCTTTAAAAGCATCGAGTTTGCTGGAACGTTTGGCCATCGGCGCCCGTTGGTAGCTGGGGCGCTGCGCCCATTTTTGCACGGTCGGATACGTCAAACGCAACTGCTCGGCAATTTGGTGCAGCGTGAGGTGTTCCTGGTCGCGCAGCCGATGAATTTCGCAATAGGTGGAGTAATCGATCATGCGGCGCCTCCCCCCAAAGCCCGGCGCAGAATCTCGCCCACCGATTGCGCTTCGCCTCGGCGAGGCGTATCGGCTGCCGGGACTCTAACGGCTTCCGGCAGGGAGAGCACTTGATAGAGCGGTTTTTGATACGCAATCAGATCGGCTTTTACCAACTGATGGCGCATGGCCGAGAGCGTGACCATGTCCATCTGCAGATAACGGCCCAAGGCAGCCTCCGAATAAAAACTCAAACCTTGGACGTCGGACACGGTGACCAAAAACAGATAAAGCGCCCAGGCCCCATGGGCGCAGCCTTCCAAACGGCGCTCGCGAATTAAGCGATGGTCCACCCAGCTAAAACCCACCGGGACCTGCCGCAACCGCTCCGGGCGAATCGGATGTTTAGCGATCATAAATGTTGGCAGTCAAGGGCTGCTTCCCGAGTTTTCCAGCCCCAGAATGTTTTCCCCTTTTAATAACAGCGCGCGGGTGGTGGCGGCGATGTCCTCTCGTAACGTACTGCCGGTGACCAAAGCGATGAGGCCCACCAATGCGGGGCTTTGCTCCCAGCAGAGATCTCGTAACGCAACCCGTTCACTGGTCTCCGCGTTACGAGATCTCTGCCCTGGATTAACCGGCTGGTTTTCAACCGCTTGCGGGTCCGGAATCGGCTTGGCTTTGCGTTTCCAATAGTGGGGGTGGGCTTGGCGCCAGGCCCGCACTTGCTCAACCCGATGGGCCCCGCAATCGTAAGCGCGGTTCTCGGGTTTGCGCCGCCACCGGCGTTGGCTGGCCTTTTTACTGGCCCGGCGGCAAGCGGGTTGGGAGCAGTACCGCTGGTGGTAGCCATTGCGGTAATCCGCAGAAAACACTCGCCTGCACGACAGACACTTCCGGCGACAAGGATGGGCGCTCATATCACTTCCCACCCGGAAGAAAAACCACCCATCATAAGCCCAACCCAACGCCGGCAAGAAGACCAAAAAACGAAGCAGGAAGCAGAGTTTTAAAAAGGGGAATGGCCCAAGAAAAACCAACGGAAGAATATCAATTTCCAAACCGCCAGATTCTTAAACTACCAGACCGCCGCTGACAATCTAGCGAATGCCGCGGATGAACGTAAAAGGTTTGTGGGCGGCTTTAGCCGGCTTCAGTGGATTTGTTCTGCGCGTAGACGTCGAAAATCCCCGTAATCCGCGGTTTACTGCGAAATTGAAATCGGGGTTCTTTCGGCTTAGGGTGAGCCGCAATGAAAGCATAGGGCGGGAGAATTGTCGCGGGGCGCTTGTGATGGAGACTTGACCTTGCGCGTCTGTCCCAAACTGTTACACCTTCATTATGCTTATTCCATTTTCTGATCCGCGGTTGCCTGAGTTATCCGCGATGGCGGAGGAACAACGAAAGGTGATTTTGGCCAGCTATGCAACATCGTCCGTGGCTCAACGATACATCAGAGTGATTCAGTGCGTTTTATTTTTATCCATTACGCTGCTTGCGATGTCTCTCGTTCTCGAGGGAGTCGCGCGAGTGGCCTTTATTTTGGGTGCGGTTTTGGTCTCAACGGGAGGGATTGTCTATTATCGCGTTTCAGTAGCGCGAGCCATTCGCCAAATTATCCATAACAGTGGAGATAAGGGCAAAAACTCGAACTTTCATCGTGTGTAAAATGAGCTTGCACTCGGTCCAGAAATACATAGCCTCTACCGCGTGTCGCACGACTAGGGGCGGGGTAGCCAAGTGGTAAGGCAGGGCTCTGCAAAAGCCTTATGCGTCGGTTCAATTCCGACCCTCGCCTCCAATCTTAACTGATTGTTAAACAATAGGTTAAGACTGCGACAAGTCGGACCTTCAACGGATTCTTCAACATCTTGGTCGCCCCCTGAGAAATCGCTCAGTGCTCGGCTACTGTCCTGCCAGCGCTCGGTAACACGGCAGACTCAAATTGCTTTATCCTCTTAACCCGTGAAAACCGAGATGTCTCAACGTTATCGCAAATTTAAACGCGGCTGGGGAGTATACTACGTCTTCGACAATAGCAATGGGTCGTCCAAGAGTCTGGAAACCCGGGATCGCATCGAAGCGGACCGTTTGGTTCATGCCATGAACGAAGCTCAACGGCAACCACTCTTGAACCGCCAAATGGCCAAGGCATACCTCATGGCCGCTGATCCCGCCGCTTTGGAGCGTACCTGGCAGTATGTTATGGAAGAAAAGGTAAAAACCGCCAAGGGCCGTACTCAAGACCGCTGGAAAACAGCCATTCTCGACCGCGCATATGAGTCTCTGCGTAAATTACGGCTAGTTGAAACCCGAGCCGAGCATTTTCTTGCCGCGTTGCAGGCGGGCACCGTTTCCACCAATGTGTTCCTTCGCAAACTCCATAATTTCGCTTTGGATATGAACTGGCTCCTCGGACCAGTGTTGGTGAAACGCCAATGGCCTGAAATCCGTTTTCGTAAGAAACGCGCTGTCACTTGGGAAGAACACTCCCAAATTGTCGAGCGTGAACAGAATTTGGAGCGACGAGCCTATTACTGGGTATGTTGGCATGTGGGAGGTGCTCAAACTGGTCAATGACAATCATTCTTCCCCACTGATGACAATCATAATTCCCCAGTGCTCTTTTTGTTTGTTATGATATGTATCAGTTTTACGGCACGGGGATTAGGGCTGGCTCTTGGCCTTTTGGGCGTCTCTTTTTAGATCGCCGGGAGTAAGTGGAGTTCATGCCAGTTTAGCTTCGGTTTTTCGTTTTGGCTTCGTTGGCGCGGACGCTTTCGTTGTCCAGTTCCANAATCATAATTCCCCAGTGCTCTTTTTGTTTGTTATGATATGTATCAGTTATTCGGCACGGGGATTAGGGCTGGTTCCTAGGCTTTTGGGCGTCTCTTTTTAGATCGCCGGGAGTAAGTGGTGTTCCTGCTTGTTTAGCTTCGGTTTTTCGTTTTGGCTTCGTTGGCCCTTACGCTTTCGTTGTCCAGTTCCAGGATGACCGAATGATGGATCAACCGGTCCACCGCCGCCATGGTGGTCATCGGGTCCTTGAAAATCTGGTCCCACTTGGAGAACACCAAATTGCTGCTGATCATGAGACTGCGGCGCTCGTAACGCTCGGCCAGGAAGGTAAAGAGCACTTCCATCTCCTCCCGGTCCTGCTGAACGTAGCCCAGGTCATCAATCGCCACGACGTCGTAACGGTCGAGTTTCTTCAAGAGGTTTTCCAGCCGCAGTTCTTTTTTGGCCGCCAGCAACTGTTGCACTAACTTGAAGGTGGCCACAAAGAGCACCCGGTAATTATGGCGCAAAATCAGTTCCCGCCCCAGGGCCGCCAGCAAGTGTGTTTTGCCCCTTCCGGGCAAGCCAAAGGCCAGCAGATTTTCCGCGCGCTCGACAAAGCCACCATCCAACAAAGCGGGGAGCATTCGGCTCACTTTGGCGGGCAGTTTCTTTTCGTCCAGGTTCCCCCAGGTTTTGCCCGCGGGCAACCCGGATTCTTGCAGCAAGCGTTGCACTTTGCGCTCCCGGCGATCCTGCGCCTCGCTTTCGCATAAATGTTGCAGGAACTTCCGGTAGCCCCAGTTCTCCTTTTCGGCCTGCTCCATAACGCCCGCGTAGAGCGACGCCATCGTTGGCAAACGAAAGCTCTTGAGGATCAGGGACAAACTATCATGCGCCATGGGACATCACCTCCTCTTGGGGGCTTAACAACGCATCATAACTGCTGAGCTCTGGCTGCAAGGGCGGCATCTCCGAAGTGAGCGCTGGGCACTGATCCAAGGATCGGCGCAATTGCGCCACCCACCATTTGCCCCGCAACGGTTGCAGGTGGTATTCCAGCAGGTTTTCCACCGCTTCGACCGTGATTTCTTCCGCCAATTCCAGCAACCGCAAGTATTCCAGATCCCCGGTCCGGCAGCCGTGATAGCCCACCAACTGCTCATAAGCCGCGCGGAAACGGCCGCTGGGGAAAAACTCCTCCCGCCACCGGTAACGCGCAAAAGCGCCCGGTTTGCGCAACAACGGCTTAATCAGATGCCGCCATTGAATGATCACCCCGCGATCCCCGCTGGCCCGGGGCATCTCCAGGAGCAACTCACGTCCGTGGTACACTTTTAAACGCCCCTCATAGACCTCTACCTTCACCTCTTGGCCCACCCAGCGCGCGGGCACCGAATAGGTGACCTTTTTGACCCGGATGGTGCTGTTGCGGCTGACCCGGCAATACAGCTCGTCGTAGTCACTTAAACGGGTGGGCGGCAGGGCCCGCATGCGCGCCAATTCCTCCGCTAATTTCCCGGCCCGGCCTTGGTTGCTTTTGCGCAAGAGCGCCTCACCCCAGCTGTCATAGTCCGCCTCGGACTTGAAATCGCGACTGCCACGCAAGAGCAATTGCTGCTCCCAGCGCCGCTTCAAATGCCCGTTGGACGATTCCACATCCCCGTTCTCATTCGGACAGGCCACGTGGATCGCTTCCGCCCGCAAGCCATAATGCTGGAGGATCGAGAGGAAATCCTTATTCCAAGTGCGCCCCGGGCCATGCCCCACTTGATGCGTGGCCGAACTGCTATTATCCATCCGGATCACTGCGGGCACCTTCCCCAATTCGAATAAGGACGCTTGCAGGCCTTGCCGGAGACTCAAGAGCGACTCGGATCGGCAGCGCTTGGCCCATTCCCAATTGGAATACTTGAGCGTCGCGTGAAACAGCAAATGCTTGAGCGGGCAACCCTCAATGGTGACGCCGAGCTGGCTGGCGTCGGTCCAATCAATTTCCAGATAGATTCCCGGCTCACAGATTTGCGGGAAAAACACCTCCTTCTCCGGCCCATGGGTTAATTTCCAGGCGCTAACCCGCCGTTGGAAGGTCCGTAGATGCCGCTCAGCGATCTGGCCTGGCTGGGTCTCCAATAAATGCTCGAACAAGGCTTTGGCCTCCAAGCTCGGCTCCAGAAGCAACCGCCTCTCGGCCTCCGGCCAGATCGTT